>OAWM01000041.1_pt1 | contig 137251 bp, 97 predicted proteins | sample 1495501 | NCBI WGS metagenome assembly OAWM01 (sample SAMEA2580210, study PRJEB22360) | human gut metagenome | biome: human gut; feature: human-associated habitat; material: faeces | place: Denmark | collected 2008/2010 | reverse complement strand
GAATTATAAAGATTAACATCGAGGAGGAAATGAAGTCATCGTACATTGACTACTCCATGTCGGTCATCGTTTCGCGTGCCCTTCCGGATGTTAGAGATGGATTTAAGCCTGTTCACCGTAGAATTTTATACGGAATGATGGAATTAGGCAATACTTCAGACAAACCTTATAAAAAGTCAGCGAGAATCGTGGGTGAGGTACTTGGTAAGTATCATCCTCATGGGGATTCTTCTGTTTATTTTGCAATGGTACGTATGGCGCAGGAATGGGCAATGCGTTATCCTTTGGTAGATGGACAGGGAAACTTTGGTTCTGTGGATGGTGATAGCCCTGCTGCTATGCGTTATACAGAAGCTCGTCTCAATAAGTTGGGTGAAGCAATGATGGATGACCTGTATAAGGAAACCGTTGATTTTGAGCCAAACTTTGATAATACGCTGGTGGAACCTAAGGTGATGCCGACGCGTATCCCGAACCTTCTGGTGAACGGAGCATCCGGTATTGCTGTTGGTATGGCTACCAATATGCCTCCTCATAATCTTTCGGAAGTGATTGAAGCATGTGATGCATATATTGATAATCCGGAAATTACGGTAGAGGAACTGATGGAATTTGTTAAAGCACCGGATTTCCCTACTGGCGGATATATATATGGTGTGAGTGGTGTACGCGAAGCATATTTGACAGGTCGCGGACGTGTAATTATGCGTGCGAAAGCTGAAATTGAAAGCGGACAAACACATGACAAGATCGTAATAACAGAGATTCCTTATAATGTAAATAAGGCTGAACTGATTAAATATATTGCTGATCTTGTAAATGATAAGAAGATAGAAGGTATCTCAAATGCCAACGATGAGTCTGACCGTGATGGTATGCGTATTGTTATTGACATAAAACGTGATGCAAATGCAAGTGTAGTGTTGAATAAACTCTATAAAATGACAGCTTTGCAGACCTCTTTTGGTGTTAACAATGTGGCTTTGGTTCATGGACGTCCAAAAACGTTGAATCTAAGAGATTTAATTAAATATTTCATAGAGCATAGACACGAAGTTGTTATTCGTCGTACTCAGTTCGATCTTCGTAAGGCGAAAGAGCGTGCGCACATTCTTGAAGGTTTGATTATTGCTTCAGATAATATTGATGAAGTAATTCGTATCATTCGTGCTGCAAAAACTCCGAATGACGCAATAACAGGCTTGATTGAGCGATTTAACCTGACAGAAATTCAGGCTCGTGCAATTGTAGAAATGCGTTTGCGTCAGTTAACCGGTCTGATGCAGGATCAGCTTCATGCGGAATACGAAGAAATAATGAAGCAGATAGCTTATTTGGAAAGTATTCTGGCTGATGATGAAGTATGTCGTCGGGTAATGAAAGAGGAATTGTTAGAAGTCAAAGCGAAATATGGAGATGTACGTCGCTCTGAAATTGTTTATTCTTCAGAAGAATTTAATCCGGAAGACTTCTATGCAGATGATCAGATGATTATTACAATTTCTCATATGGGTTATATTAAACGTACACCGTTGACCGAATTCCGTGCCCAAAATCGTGGTGGAGTAGGTTCGAAAGGTACGGAAACCCGTGATGAAGACTTTGTAGAGCATATTTATCCTGCTACCATGCACAATACCATGATGTTCTTTACACAAAAGGGTAAGTGTTATTGGCTGAAAGTATATGAAATACCTGAAGGAACGAAGAATTCTAAGGGCCGTGCTATTCAGAACTTGTTGAATATTGATTCGGATGATAATGTAACTGCATACTTGCGTGTGAAGAGTTTAGAGGATTCCGAGTTTATCAATAGCCACTATGTATTATTCTGTACTAAGAAAGGTGTAATAAAGAAGACATTGCTTGAACAGTATTCTCGTCCTCGTCAGAATGGTGTAAATGCTATAACTATCCGCGAAGATGATAGCGTAATTGAAGTTCGTATGACGAATGGAAATAATGAAATCATCATTGCAAACCGCAATGGTCGTGCAATTCGTTTCCATGAGGCAGCAGTTCGTGTAATGGGACGTACAGCAACAGGTGTACGTGGTATTACGTTGGATAATGATGGTCAGGATGAAGTAGTAGGAATGATTTGTATCAAAGATTTGGAGACAGAATCTGTAATGGTAGTTTCCGAACAAGGATATGGTAAACGTTCTGAAATTGAAGACTATCGTAAAACGAACCGTGGAGGTAAGGGTGTGAAGACCATGAATATTACCGAAAAGACAGGTAAGTTGGTAACAATCAAGTCGGTAACTGATGAAAATGACTTGATGATTATCAATAAGTCTGGTATCACTATTCGTTTGAAGGTAGCGGATGTTCGTATAATGGGCCGTGCTACTCAAGGCGTTCGTCTGATAAATCTTGAAAAACGTAACGACCAGATTGGTTCGGTATGTAAGGTTATGACAGAAAGTCTTGAAGATGAAATTCCGGCAGAAGAGGCAGAGGGTACAATCGTGAGTGATCCGAATGCTGATGTTCCTGATATTGATGATGCAGCGGACGTAAATGAAAACGAAAGCAATAACGAAATTGAGGAATAGACATAATATTAATAATTAATCAAACAACAATCATGAAAAGAGTATTATTTTCTATGGTTTTATTGATGGCTGTTAGCTTCTCATTCGCTCAGATGAAGAATGTGAAAGAAGCAAAGAGTATGGCTAATGACGTAAAACCTAATTTTAAGCAGGCTGAACAGCTTATTAAGGAGGCTATGAAGAATCCTGAAACGAAGGATCTTGCTGACACATGGGACGTTGCTGGATTTATTCAGAGACGTATCAACGAGGAGCAAATGAAAAATGCTTTTTTGAAGAAACCGTATGATACATTGAAAGTATACAATAGTATTCTGAAAATGTATGAGTACTATAATAAGTGTGATGAATTAGCGGAAATACCTAATGAAAAGGGAAAAGTTAAAAACAAATATCGGAAGGCTAATGCTTCCAGTATGTTGGCTGAACGTCCTAATTTGATTAATGGTGGTATTCAGTATTTCAACCTGGACAAGAATAAAGAAGCTTTGAAGTTCTTTGCAACCTATGTAGAGTCAGCTTCTTATCCGATGTTAGCTGATAAAGAATTGGCTAAAAACGATACTCTTCTTCCGCAAATTGCTTATTATGCAACATTAGCTGCTGATAGAGTAGGTGATAAAGATGCGATCATTAAATATGCTCCTATGGCTTTATCCGATAAAGATGGAGGTAAATTTGCAATGCAATTGATGGCTGATGCTTATAAAGCTAAAGGTGATACTGCTGCATGGATTAAGTCTTTGGAAGAGGGTATCCTTAAGTTCCCTGGAAATGATTATTTCTTCGCTAATTTGGTTGATTATTATAATAGCTCTAATCAAGCTTCTAAAGCTATGGAGTTTGCTGATAGAATGTTAGCTAATGATCCGAATAACAAGTTGTATTTGTATGTAAAAGCATATCTTTATCATAATATGAAAGAATATGATAATGCAATCGAATACTACAAAAAAGCTATTGCTGCTGATCCGGAATATGCAGAAGCATACTCTAATGTAGGTTTGGTATATTTGATGAAAGCACAGGATTATGCTGATAAAGCAACAACAGATATCAATGATCCTAAGTACGCTGAAGCACAAGCTGTGGTTAAGAAATTCTACGAAGAAGCTAAACCATTCTATGAAAAAGCCAGAGCTTTAAAACCCGATCAACAAGATTTATGGTTGCAAGGTCTTTACAGAGTTTACTATAACTTGAATATGGGACCTGAATTCGAAGAAATCGATAAGATGATGAAGTAAGATCGTTTTCTGAAAAAATATAAGAAGGCTATTAGAAATAGTAGTCTTCTTTTTTTTATTCAATAGTTTAAAGTAGTAATTGAAAAATCTTATATTTGATATGGACTTGAGTGGAACAGGTAAATTTCTTCATTTAAATAAAAATAGAAAAAGGAGTAAGGTCATTATATTACTCCTTTTTCTATTAAACATAATATTAATTATTCCCTAATCTTGGATGCTCATTTTTTGCCTGATTTGATCAGCTGTTAATAACAAGCAATGGTGTATCTGAATGGAAAATCATTTTTCTGGCAATACTTGGATTAAATAATCGAGCAAATATATTCCTTTTGTAAGAAGTCAAAGTGATTATATCTATATGATTATCTTTGATATACTGATCAAGTCCTTTTAATAAATTATCATTCATCACTACGTCATAATGAATTTCAAGCCCCGGATATTGCTTGTGAAAATATTCTTTTATACCTGCTAGTTTTATTTCATTCCAGGTATCTTTAGAATCTGTAAGGTGTATCAAAGATACAGAAAAATGGAATGATTTCCAAGTATTAAAGAATGCCTCGAAAGCAATTAGATCTCTTTGATCAAAATTGGTAATAAAGGCAATCCGTTTTGCTTCACTAAACTGTTTAAATGGTGTATTTTCCGGAATAGCCAATACAGCCGTGCGACTCCTGTCAATAACTTCAGCGGTTACACTGCCAATTAAATCAATGTCTTTCTGATTTTTGCCTCGGGTACCCATAATGATGACCATAGGACGCTGTTCTTTAGCATATCTTAAGATTTCCTCCTCTGGAATACCTTCACGTAAGATGCAGCTATATTTAACGTTGGGAAATTCGCCTGATGTAACTTTTTCTTTTATCTTCTCTGATAAAGCATTGAGATCAGAATGGACTTTTTGGATAATCGTTTTTACAGATTCTTCATCTCCAATCTGGTAATTGAAAACATCCCCATAAGGCAACGACGATGCATAAATAGGCGTGAAATAGACATGCAACAGGATGACTTCTGCATTTTCTGTTTTTGCCAGGTTGAATGCAAATTCACATGCTTTCATCGAATAATTAGAGAAGTCGACGGGAATTAAAATCTTATTTGATTTATCTTTTACTTTGGGCTCCTTCTCTCCCACTATACTTTCAGACAGCCATGTAGAACTTTCTGTTATTTTCAAAGCACGTGGCAGATCGCTTTCTTTAATTCGTAAACGCACTCCCGATGAAACAACCGGTTGTATTTGATTAACGTTATGAATGTAGGTTTCTATACCTTCATTTTCCAAGACATTCTTTAAGATCTGCGCTTTGGTGTATGTCAGAATGGCCAGGGTTACTAATTTGTCTTCCATAAATGTACATTTTATAAGGTGAAAACAAATAAGAAATCCCAATTGTTTGATTCAATTGGGATTCAGTTTGTTATATTTTAAACTTGCACAGATTCGGTAGCCTGTTCTTTTTGCATACTCATATTCAATTCATCTAGGATTTTTAAAGCCCGATCAAGAACGGTCGTGTCATCCAACATTACAAGCCCACCATCTGGACCGGGCTCGAGATGTATTCCGACGCTTTTTCCCTCCTTGAAATTGTGTCCTCCGAAGAAGTTTCGCACTGTATCTACGTGCAAACCAAGTTCGTCTGCTATTCTATGCATGCTACCGCTAGGCAATGAATCTTTAATTTTACGAAGTTCATTAAACGTTATTGTTCTCATGTCTCATAAATTTAATGGTTAATACTATGTGATTTTTTTATCACGCTATAAACTTAAGCAAAAAAAAAGATAAAACAAATTATTTGCTTATCTTTTTTTCTTGAATATATAAAATCTATTAATGACCTTTATATCACCTCGATAGCAGAAGCAGGTACCCACCCGACTTTTCCATCTTCCAGTCGAATTTCTTTCCATTCTTTCATAGAGTTGTCTTTGACACTTACCTTTCTCCCTTCATGGAGAATAAACAAGCTAGTCCCACTCTCACTTGGAGTACTTCGTACTGTTACACTCGGATTCATTACTATCGCCTCACTTCGATTAACCAAATGCTCTTTTTGTTGCGAAGCAAAAAGATTAGAGCAAACAGTGACAATCAGCAAAATGATTCCTGATATGAATCCTATTTTCTTTAACATAATCTGTTTGGAGAATATAAAGAAATAGAAAGCGATAATCAATAGAATAAAGGAGACAATACCCCATGTGGCCCATGCATCTACACTCATACTATTTGTCAGAGATTTGATCCATGAAACAAAGAATACTTCAGGAACAGGTTCAACCTTGTCTATTGTTTTTGCACGTGCCACTTCAAGATTAGCACGGATGTCACCATTTCCTGGTTGTAATAGCAGAGCACGCTCATAATTTAAAACAGCTTTCGCTATCTCCCCTATTTTATAATAACTATTTCCCAGATTGTAATAGACGTCGGCAGCTTCTCCATTTTTCAGTAATGCTTCATATATCTGAATAGCTGCTGCATAATCTTCTTTTATATATGCGGAATCTCCTTCAGCTTTTGTTGCATCTTCCAGTGTATTACTGGAAAATGTGGTATGCGAAGCGTGGATAGAATCAACTCCATTCGTTTGTCTAGTATCAATGCTTAACGAATCTTGTCCGAAACAAGTAAGCGACATTGATAATAATATAAAAAATAATATCTTTTTCATGACATAATCTCTTCTGGGTTAATGTTTTATTGAATTCTCCATTTTGCTTATTACTTCTATTGAAGAAGAATAAACTTTATCCATAGCTTGATTCTCATCACCTGGAGCAAACCGTGCAAATTCACAATCATTCAATGCATTCAGGAATTCTTTGATTAGTTCCTCATTTACTCCGTGATTTCTTAGTTTCTCTTCAATATTATCTTTAGATAAACGAGATACCGGAATATTCAGTTTGTCACTTATATATCCCCACAATGCCTTTAATACCTCATCGTAGAAAGCATCTTTTTTATTTTCGGAGAGTAATTTTCCTGCAAGCTTCATACGCTTCGTTGCCACTTTATTTGCTTTCTTCGTACGCATTTTAGCAACATTTGCATTTTCAGCAGCTTGCTTACGATAAATAATAAAGAAAATAATAAAGGCAAGAGCCGGAATGATATAGAATAACCAATATGTCATTGAACCATAGAAGAAACTTCCTTTAGGTTGGAGAGTAACTTCATTCTGTTTGATATAACGGATGTCTTCACCTAATACTTTCAAGTCCTCTTTATTCGTGAAGTTAGCAATTACTTGATCCGCATTACCTGCACCTTTCTCAACATTTACTACATAATCTTCTGTTTTCAGTGTTTTGTAAGACTTGGAGCGAATATCAAAATAGCTGAAAGATACTCCCGGAATCTTATATGTTCCGGCATGTCTCGGAATTGCTAAATATTCAATAACTTTATTGCCTGTGAGTCCTTCCCGGGTTAATCTGACTTGATTGTCTACTTTGGGATCATATACTTCAAAATCATCCGGGAATTTAATTTCCGGATTAGAAATCAACTTCAGGTTACCTGTACCGGATATTACCAGTTTAATAGTAATAGCATCATTGGTTTTCAGTTCCTTACTGTTGATAGAAGAAGATATATTGAACTCTCCCACTCCACCTGAAAAATCTGCAGGTTTACCCGTAGGAAGCGGATTGACATTTATTGCTATCTTAGGAGTGGAAATATTTTTTTTAATTTCAATGACATTACTTCCTCCATTGAAGAAGGCATCAAAAGGATCATCTGATTGCACAGGTTTTCCGATAGTCATCTGGAACTGTGCCGGATCAATATATAGCTTTCCTGATTGTTGCGGGAAGAGAACAAACTGGCGATAAACCGTTGTATAGTAATTACGTCCCTGATAATGCTCCGGAGTCCATCTTGCATTGGTTGTCATTTCTATTTCTTGAGAATGGAAACCTTTAAAGTCGGGCAATTTCGCATTATTAAGTTGTAAGTTGGATTCTCTGGTGTATATTTTATAGGTCAGGACAAAAGCCTCCTGTTCATACACATTTGTTTTACTGGCACTTGCCATAATAAAAAGGTCCTGATTAGAGACACTTGTACCAGATGAGGAATGTATAGAACCACTACTACTATTATTTTGTCCGCTATTGCCACCTTGATCTTGTGGCAATACTTTAATCTTTACTGAGTTTGACACCATTTGGTCACCATCGGCAACAATGGAGGCACCGGGTATTGTGTATTCTCCGGCATTATTAGCCATTAATATGTATGTAAATGTAATACTACTAGTAGATGTAACATTACCATTCACTATTTGAGTACTACTTTGTTGTGAACGGCTTGGACCCATCAATACATCAAAACCTTTGATTGATGGTGCCCGAAAATCTTTCACTTTTTGTGTAGTTACAATATACGACAGCCTGAATTGTTCGCCTACTACCACTGCATCAGGAGCAGAAGCAGTAAAAGACACCTTATCAGCAAACACATGAGTGCTATATGCTATCAATGCCATCAATATAATAATCAGTTTTTTCATTGCTTATGAAATTTATATCATCAACTTTATATTACCAATCTTTTTCCAAGCGACCGCCTTGCATAACTTTTTGTTGCTTCTTCACTTTATCCTGCACATCTTTCTCGTCCTGCATGACAGAATTCAGTAATTGTTCAGCATTTTCCTTTGACATCTGATTATCTTGTTTCTTTTCAGATTTTGGTGGTTGCTGCTGATCTTTCTTTTCATCTTGTTTCTGATCCTTCTGTTTGTCTTTATTCTGGTCCTGTTTCTGATCTTGTTTTTGCTGATCTTTGTTTTGGTCCTGATTTTGATCTTGATTCTGTTGATTTTGTTGGTCTTTCAGCATTTTCTGTGCAAGAGCCAAATTGTACCGGGTTTCATGATCGGTAGGATTATTACGCAGTGACATTTTATATGCATCTACAGCTTTGGCATAGTCTTTACCAGCCTGGAAAATTACTCCCATATTGTGATAAATATGGGCGAGTTTCATTTTATCTTTTTCTATTTTGCTGGCCGATACATATTGTTCCATGGCATCCTGAAACTTTTGCTGTTGCGAAAGGGTATTTCCCAGATTATACATGGATACCGTAGACTTGGGATTAGCTTCCAAGGCCTTCCGATAGTTCACCTCTGCATCAACAAATACGCTATCATTAAACAGACGGTTTCCCTTACGGATATAGTCGCGTTCTGCTTTCTGAGCCGATACACCAGCTGCCGCTAACAGAAATACAGCGAATAGAATATATTTACTTTTTAACATACGTATAACTATTTCTTATTAGAAAACAGGTGAATGTTCTTAAATAAAGGATTTTTGCGATCCAGAATTAAGATTTCTGCCAATAACAATAGTAGAATAACCCATGCAATAGCCTGGAATTGTTCGTTAAACTCCGTATATACTTTCGACTCTACATCAGATTTCGCCATTTTATTCACTTCTTGATTGATGGCCTTTTGGGCTGAATTAGAATTATCTACTCGTACATATATACCTTTTCCTTCTTTTGCAATTTCCTGACACATAGCTTCATTCAAACGGGTAACAATCACATTACCTTCCCGGTCGCGGCGGTAATCATTCGTTCCTTCCACCGGTATTGGAGCGCCATCAGGCATACCTACTCCCAATACACTTACTTGAATACCCTTTTCTGCCGCAGCTTTGGCAGCTTCCACTGCACCACCTTCATGATTTTCACCATCAGTAATAACAATAATAGCCCGTCCTACCCCTTCTTGCGGAGTGAAACTACGGGCTGCCAGATTGATTGCTTCCCCAATAGCTGTACCCTGTTTAGAAATCAACGAAGGACTAATGGATTCTAAGAACATCTTAGCGGAAATATAGTCACTTGTAATTGGCAGCTGTGTAAAAGCGTCACCGGCAAATACAATCATACCTACCTTATCATTATCAAGCTCATCTACTAATCTGGATATTAATCTTTTTGCTTTTTCTAAACGGCTAGGCTGTACATCCTGCGCTAACATAGAGTTTGAAATGTCCAAAGCAATAATTACCTCTACTCCCTTGCGTTTAACCGTTTCCAGTTTTGAACCGAATTGAGGGCGTGCCAGTAATACGGAGAACAAACCAATAGCAACAAAAATAATCCAGAATTTTACATCCGGACGATATTTGGATACGTCAGGCATTAACTGAGCCAACAAAGTCGGATCTCCGAAACGTCGGATATTCTTTCTCCTCTTGTAATTGGAATACAAGTAGAAAGCTGCTAAAAAAGGTAATAGCAACAATAAATATAAATATGTAGGTTCTCCAAATCGAAACATCTTCTTACTATTTTATGATTGGCAAATAACGATTGACAAACATCCTTATGGAATTTTCTTGAGTACCGAATTACGTAATAGTACTTCCAACAAGACACAGAGGAAAGCTGCTAAAGCAAACCAATGATATTCTTCGTCCCGCTTACTATACTCTTTTACATTCAGTTTCGTCTTTTCCAGTTTATCAATTTCTTCATATACTTCTTTAAGCTTCGAGTTGCTCGTAGCCCGGAAATAGTTACCATCTGTCGTTCCGGCAATCTCTGTCAATGTCTTTTCATCAATTTCTACCGGCATACTTACATATTGCACCGTATTTCCGACTGGATAAGGATAAGGAGCCATTCCATTGGTACCTACTCCGATGGTATATACACGAATACCAAAGCTTTTTGCTATTTCTGCCGCTGTCATAGGCGAAATATCTCCCTTGTTATTTGTACCATCCGTCAATAGGATAATAACTTTGGATTTCGCTTTGCTATCTTTTAAGCGGGTTACAGCATTTGCAATACCCATACCGACAGCAGTACCGTCAGTGATAAGACCACATTTGATATTATGTATCATATCCAATAATACAGCATGGTCTACAGTCAACGGACATTGGGTGAAAGTTTCTCCTGCAAATAATGTAATACCGATATTATCATTGGGACGTCCATTGATAAACTCTGCAGCTACGTCTTTAGCAGCTTCCAGTCTGTTCGGCTTCAAGTCTTCAGCCAGCATACTGGTAGAAACGTCGATAGCCAGCATAATATCAATTCCTTCTATCTCACTGTTCTGCCACTTATTAGTAGTTTGCGGGCGTGCAAGAACCAAAATAACCAGTACTAAAGCAAGGCAGCGTAATAGAAATGGAACATGCAACAAATAATTCTTATAACTTTTAGGTGTATGCGCATATACCCGGGCATCTGAAATTTGAAGAGTTGCTTCACTTTTCTTTTGCTTCAGGATATACCATACAATATACGGTATAAGCAATAATAGCAAAAACAGATATTCAATATTGGCAAAAACCATTTTATTTATGATTTAACAGTTTACTATTTAGTATTAAGCTATACATCCTTTATACAAAAAGATTGTATAACTGTAGACCTATATATATAAAGGTACCGATCAATGCTGCTGATAACAATGCAATTCCACAAATCAGCATAGCTTTAACACGTAAAGAACGTTTCTCAATAATAGTGATTTCCGTTGGTTGCGGTTTCTGATTTTCCTCTTCCGGTTGTTTGGTCTCATTGATAAAATCAATGGCATTAATCAAATTGGCATCGTTTTCATTCATCTGAGGATTATGCTTGGCGAACTTCACTAAATCAGCAGTCTGGAACAATAGTTTTAGGTCTGATATGGCCTCTTTATCATTCATTTCCAGTAACTGATCAATTATTTCAGAAGAAGTCATTTCCAATGCATTAAATCCGAAACGATCCTTTATATATGTACGAATAGCATCGGTAAGTTCGGTATAGTACTCCTTCGATTGCCCTTTCTGCCATACCTTCTCTGTCTTGATACGTTCTATCTCTTTCATTGCAGCCTGATGTGGCGGCAATTTAGGTTCAACTTTAATTTTACGGATAATCGGTTTATTATCACGTATGCGAACAATCAGATAGATCAGCAAGCCAAGCAAAGGTAAAGCCAAGAATGAACAAGCGATCAATCCATACCAGTCTTCCCATGCAAAAGGAGCTTTCATCACAGGTTTTTGTCCGAAGAACTGGTCCGGATGTAAGGTGTCAACCGGCATTGAATATACTTTTAATGCGAGAGCTTTGGAGTTGTACACTTTCCCATCTACGGTAACCGGCATTGGCGGCAGATAATATAGAGCAGAGTCAAAAGAAGTGATAATGTACTCCTGCGTAATCACCATCCTCTGACGATCATTCAGGAATTGGGTATCTGGTTTGACTGTTTCTATAATTTCCACACCTCTTACCAGTGTATCAGTGTAAGCAGGAAAAATAGCACGCTGTTTGGCATCCATGGCTACTTGCAATTGCACTTTCGCCTGTTCGCCGATCAGTATCTGCAGTGAATCAATTTTTGCTTCTACTGTAACAGACTGTGCTACTGCTTTACTGACAAACAATAGACCTAATAATGCTATCAGAATAATATTTCTATTCATCTTTGATTCCATTAATTTCGTTTGGCAAATAAATTCAACAATGCCTTTACGTAATCCTGATCGGTTCTGACGGATACAGCATCTACGTTACTTTTGGTAAAAGTATCGTTCAGTTCAGTCTGCTTTTGTATCCACCAGTCGCGATGTGCCCGGCGTACAGCTTTGGAAGAGGTGTCAATCCATTGTTCATGCCCAGTTTCTGCATCTTTGATTCGCATCAGTCCTACTGGAGGAAGATCACTGACTCTCCTGTCGTATACTTGCAATGCTACTACATCATGTTTCCTGTTAGCAATGGTCAGCGCATTCTTAAAGCTTTCCTGGTCAATAAAATCTGATAAGATAAATGCAGTGCAACGCCTTTTCATTACGTTTGTCAAATATTCCAAGGCAAGACGAATATTTGTGCGACGGCTTTCCGGTTGGAAATCAATCAATTCACGGATAATATACAAGATATGTTTACGTCCTTTCTTGGGAGGAATAAACTTCTCTATCCGGTCTGAAAAGAAAATCACACCTATTTTATCATTATTCTGGATGGCAGAGAAAGCAAGAGTAGCAGCGATTTCCGTCACCATATCTTTCTTTAACTGCTTGATCGTACCAAATTCCAAACTTCCGGAAACATCAACCATTAACATAACTGTCAGTTCACGTTCTTCTTCAAACACTTTCACATAAGGTTTATTGAAGCGCGCAGTCACATTCCAGTCTATGTCACGTATATCATCACCGAATTGATATTCACGGACTTCCGAAAATGACATACCCCTACCTTTGAAAGCCGAATGATACTGGCCTGCAAAGATATTGTTAGACAATCCTCGTGTCTTTATTTCAATTTGGCGAACTTTTTTTAGTATTTCACTTGTTTCCATTTATACAGTAGTTAATTAGTAGGTAGTTAAGTAGTCATGCATAGATATTTATGACTACTTATTGACTGTATTATAACTACAAATTAGGGTACTTCAACCTTATTCAGAATCTTACTGATGATTTCGTCCGAAGTCATGTTGTTAGCTTCAGCTTCGTATGTCAATCCGATACGGTGACGAAGAACATCATGTGCTACAGCACGTACATCTTCCGGAATAACGTAGCCGCGACGTTTGATGAATGCATACGTACGAGCAGCTAAAGCCAGATTGATAGACGCACGAGGTGAACCTCCGAATCCGATCATATCTTTCAGTTCCTTGAGATCATATTTTTCAGGGAAACGAGTTGCAAATACGATATCTACAATATAACGCTCGATCTTCTCATCCAGATAGACTTGACGAACAACCTTACGTGCTTCAATAATTTCATCCGCTCTTAGAATAGGTTTCACATTGAACTTCTCACCATTGATATTCTGACGAATAATCAATTTTTCTTCTTCCAACTTCGGATAATCAATGACTACTTTCAGCATGAAACGGTCAACCTGTGCTTCAGGAAGCGGATAAGTACCTTCCTGTTCGATAGGGTTCTGAGTTGCCAATACAAGGAAAGGTTCCGGTAACATGAATGTTTCTTTACCAATAGTAACCTGACGTTCTTGCATTGCTTCCAGCAAAGCACTTTGTACTTTTGCAGGAGCACGGTTAATTTCATCAGCTAATACAAAGTTTGCGAAAATAGGTCCGCGCTGCACTTTAAAAGATTCATCTTTCTGACTGTAAACCATTGTACCGATAACGTCTGCAGGCAATAAGTCCGGCGTAAACTGGATACGGCTATATTTCGCATCAATCAGAGAAGCGAGTGTCTTAATAGCCAAAGTTTTCGCCAAACCAGGCACACCTTCCAAGAGGACGTGGCCATCGGAAAGTAATCCGATAAGCAGTGATTCAACCAAATGTTTCTGACCAACAATGATTTGGTCCATACCTGTCGTAAGATTGGTAACGAAAGCACTTTGTCTTTCAATCCGCTCATTTAGCTCGCGGATATCAATTGATTCAGCCATAAATACTTAATATTTTATTATTTAAATCCCATTAATTTTATGTAAGCCTTGCCTGTGTCATAAGGCTTTTTATTTTGCCCCAAAAGTACGCCATATAATTAACGATTGCAACTAATTTTTATTAAAAAACAATGCGAAATCTTTAGATTAAGGTACTTTCATACGCTTTTGTACATCCATAACACTTCACCCGACCAATACAGGATTTGCATGGTCGGGTGAATGGATTATAACTACTTATTCTTTTGTAAGTTCTGGTATTTCAATAGTTGTGCCATACGGTACATTGTTGGGGTTCTTAATAACCTTCGGATTGTGTTTCACAATGTATGGCCACATTGCCTTTGTACCATAAAAACGCAAGGAAACCCTAGTCAAAGTTTCTCCTTCTTTGATTGTATATTTTGTCTTGGTTCCCGTAATCTTATAAGATGCTGAATCCAGATAGGCAGAAGTAGCAGGTTGTTGTGTAACCGTTTGAGGTTCTGCTTTGACAGGAATAGCTTCTTCTTTTTTGGCAACCGGTTGTGTCGTGGTAGCGACTTTGGATACATCAGGCGTTATTACCTTTGTAGTATCCTTATGTGCAATCGTATCAGAAAGCTGCGCTTCCGGTTGAACGGGTTGAGTGGTCACAGGCGGCATATCCAGTGCATTCTTGTCAGATGAAGAAGAGAATAAATCCGGATAATAAATAAAAAGAATGACACCTCCGCATAATAACAAAACGACTACAATAACAGCTATTAAATAAGGTACAGGAGATTTTTCCTTCACTGGGGCTGTCTTTTTAGAAACCGGTTGGGATACTTGTTCCGGTTGGACCGGTTTTATCGTTTCTTTTTCAGCAGGAGGCACTATAGGAGTCACAGGTTGCAGATTTGCTTTTAGAAGCTCTTGCTCTATAATCTTTTCGGCAGTGATCTCTTCTTTTTCTTCTTCTATAAATGCTGCTTGCTGCTCATTGATTATCACTTCCTCTTCCGGAACCTCTTCATCTTCCAGCTGTTCTACCTTTTCTTCGATATCAGTCTCTGTAATGGCTTCTTCGGGCTCTTTAGGAGACGTCTGTTCTGTCGATTCCTGTGCTATTGCAGATTCCTCAGTAATAGCAGGTTCTTCAATGGACTCTTCCACAAGTGGCTGACTGGCTATTTGCTCTTCCTGAATCGGCTCTTCTTCCGAAAGACCATCATCAGTACCTTCATTTTCTTCTATCACAGTAGTTTCAGAGTCATCCCCCATCTCATTCAAGACTGCCTGTGCTGACGCTTCCTCTCCTGTTTCTTCTTCCTCAGTCTCTTCTATCGGAGTATCTTCCAGAATTGTATTTTCATTCAATACAACAGTCTCAAAGTGTGCAAAAGGTTTATTTATCGTATCCCTTAGATTTGCATCCGGAGAAAATGAGACTTTTGTATGTCCTTTTATCTGGAAACGCTCGCCTGTGTTGACATTGACACTTTCCCGGCTATCTACATCAATAAGTTTGAAAGTTCCCAATCCTTTGATTTTTACAGTCTTTTCGTTCTCCAAGGCTTGTTCTATCAAGAGGAAAAACTCTTTAACAAACGCTTCGGCGTCTTTCTTGGTCATGCTATGTTTGGCTGCCAATAAGTCAGTAAGGTCTTGAATTGTTAGTCTTTCATTCATAACGGGAAATATTTATTTAAACTTATCTTTCAATGTATTGCTAGGTCTATACGATAATACCAATTTAGGTGGAACCAGCATGCGTTGTTTGCTTGCCGGGTTGATTGAAATCCGTTCCGCTTTCTTTTTCACTTCAAAAGAACCGAATCCTTGAATTGCAATCACATTACCTTCTTCCAATTCTTGTGTCATACTGGACAACAAAGAATTCATCAATTCGGAAGTATCCTTGATTGTGTATCCCAATCTTTCCGCTAGTTCGGATGTAAATTCCTTATTATTCATAGTCATTTATAATCTTTGCATATAAATCAAAATCGTCCGCATTCACCACTTCTACCTGATAAAACTGTCCGATCTTAAGTTCTCTCTCTGAACGATCAATCAATACTTCCGGATCTACTTCCGGTGAATCAAATTCTGTCCGTCCGATATAATAATCTCCTTCCAGACGATCGATGATCACTTTCATCTGTTTACCGATCTTTTCTGCACTTAACTCTGCCGAAATACCTTGCTGGATATCCATCAATTCATCAAGTCGGGCTTGTTTAACCTCTTGTGGAATAGAATCTTCGTATGTTTCTGCAGCATAAGTCCCTTCTTCTTCGGAATATGCGAAAGCACCCATTCGATCAAAACGTACTTTACGTACAAATTCTTTGAGATCCTCGAAGTCTTCCTCGGTTTCTCCGGGATGTCCTACCATTAAAGTCGTCCTCAGGTGAATGCCCGGCACTTCTCTGCGGAATTGTTCGATCAATTGGTAAGTATCCTCTTTGCTCACTTGTCGGCGCATTAACTTCAACATATTGTCACTGATGTGCTGAAGGGCAATGTCCATGTATTTACATACATTGTCACGTTCGCGCATAACCCGGAATAAATCTGTTGGGAAATGTGCTGGATAAGCATAATGCAAGCGAATCCATTCCACCCCGGGTATATCAGAAATACGCTCAATCAATTCCGGAAGCATTTGTTTCTTATACCGGTCTATGCCGTAATAAGTCAATTCCTGTGCGATCACCTGAAATTCTTTCACGCCTTGCGATACCAGGTATCGTACTTCGTCCAGAATTTCTTCCATTGGTTTGGAAATATGGTGTCCTGTAATAATAGGGATAGCACAATAAGAACATTTACGATCACATCCTTCTGAAATTTTCAGGTAAGCATAATGCTGGGGAGTTGTCAATGTCCGTTCGATATATAATTCATCGTGATAGACCTTTCCCAAGTCCTGTAAAAGCTCCTTCCAATTAAACTTCCCATAAAACTTATCTACCTGTGGTATCTCAACAGCTAATTCCTTGAGATAGCGTTCGGAAAGACAACCCATCACGAAAAGTTTCTTTAAATCCCCTTCTTCCTTTCTTTCAGCGAACTCCAGAATCATATTTATGGATTCTTCTTTGGCATCACCAATGAAACCACATGTATTGATTACCGCAATTTCTCCTTGCGGATTTTCAGTGTCATGAGTTACGCTGTATCCGACTTCCTCCAATTGGCGCATTAGCTGCTCGGAGTCAACCAGATTTTTAGAACATCCTAAAGTAATAATATCTATTGTTTTTCTTTTCATGCATTTTCTCCAAACAAGGAATCAACGAATTCATTTTTACGGAATACCTGCAGGTCTTCCATGCCTTCGCCTAGTCCGATATACTTAACAGGAATCTTGAATTGATCGGAAATACCAATCACAACACCACCTTTAGCGGTTCCATCAAGCTTAGTGATGGCCATAGCGGTAACTTCCGTCGCCAAAGTAAATTGTTTGGCTTGCTCAAATGCATTTTGTCCGGTGGAACCGTCCAGTACCAATAAAACTTCATCCGGTGCATCAGGCACTACCTTTTTCATCACATTCTTAATTTTGGTCAACTCGTTCATTAAGCCTACCTTATTGTGCAGACGACCGGCTGTATCAATAATAACCACATCTGCGTTATTGGCAACGGCCGAACTAAGAGTGTCATAAGCCACAGATGCGGGATCTGCTCCCATTTTCTGTTTAACTACGGGAACTCCTACCCGTTCTCCCCAAATCATTAGCTGTTCCACAGCTGCAGCGCGGAAAGTGTCAGCGGCTCCCAAGTAAACGGATTTACCTGCTTTCTTGAATTGATAAGCCAGTTTACCAATGGTTGTAGTTTTACCTACCCCATTTACTCCCACAACCATAATGACATAAGGTTTTCTTGCGATGGGTACGTCGAAATCAGCTACATCACCCGAATTATTTTCAGTAAGCAGAGCTGCTATTTCGTCACGTAATATAAGATTCAGTTCCTGAGTATTTACATACTTATCTGCAGCAGCACGTTTTTCGATGCGCTTGATAATATTTAAAGTTGTTTCTACGCCGACGTCAGATGTAATCAGCACTTCTTCCAGATTATCTAATACTTCATCGTCTACTTTTGACTTGCCAGCCACAGCACGAGCTATTTTACTGAATACGCTCTCTTTGGTTTTAGATAATCCTTTATCTAAAGTTTCCTTCTTCTCCTTTGAAAAAAAACTAAAAAATCCCATATTTACACTTGTTTGTATAATACATTTGCTACAAAGATATAACAAAGGATTGGAAAAGTAAAAAAAGAAGCAATAAAAAATCCCCTCATTGTTCGCCAATGAGAGGATTTTGCAGTTATAGCGTATATGCTATTTCGATTATTTTTTGAAAAAGTCTTGTACTTTTTCATTAGGAACCATTTGTTCATCAAAAACGTATGCTCCAGTTTTCGGAGATTTTACCATTTTGATAACCTTGGTATAAGCACGACCTTCTTTAGAACCTTCGTGCAAACTTGCTACTGTTTTCTTTGCCATGGGTTATACTACTTTATTATTTAATTTCCTTGTGTACTGTTACTCTCTTCAGAATCGGGTTGTATTTTTTCAACTCAAGTCTTTCTGTAGTATTCTTTCTGTTCTTAGTTGTGATATAACGAGATGTTCCCGGCATTCCACTGTCTTTGTGTTCTGTACATTCCAGAATCACTTGTACTCTGTTACCTTTTGCTTTCTTTGCCATTGTAAGTTTTCTCCTCTACGTTTAGCCGATTACTTTAATGCTTTTCCAATCACAATAACCTTTAGCCACTGCTTCAGTCAGCGCAGCATCCAGTCCTTTTTTGTTGATAATACGCAACCCGTTAGCACAAATGCTAAGGCTGATCCAACAATCTTGTTCTACATAATAGAACTTTTTGTTAAACAAGTTCAAATCAAAGGTTCTTTTAGTTCTTCTCTTTGAGTGTGAAACATTGTTGCCAATCATGGCTTTCTTTCCGGTAATTTGACAAATCTTCGACATTTCTATCTTATTTTTATAGTTTTATATCTATACTTCTTTCAAACAGGACGCAAAGTAAGCACTTTTATCCGTATAAAACAAGAATTTCCTAAAATAATTCACTTCCAGGCACCTATTTTTCTTTATTTGAGTAAATCACGAAGCATTAATAGTGCATTATTGCCTGCTCTTTCGATATTCATGCTTCTTCCGCGGTTCGTTTCCTGTTTGTAAGTACGAATTTCGTTTTTATAACCAGCGGCTATCCAAACAGTTCCCACCGGCTTCTCGGGAGTACCCCCTCCAGGACCTGCTATCCCTGAAGTAGCAACGGCGCAATCGGTTTTTAGTGTTTTCATCGCACCTTTTACCATTTCAATCACAGTTTCTTCGCTGACAGCCCCATGTTGCTCCAATGTTTCGGAGGAAACGTGTAAAAGTCCCATTTTTACTTCATTAGAATAGGCTACTACGCTTCCGTTAAAATATTCAGAACTACCGGCAATGGAGGTCAAACGTGCGGCAATACTGCCTCCGGTACAACTTTCTGCGGTGGAAACGGTCAATTTCTTCTTTTTTAAAAGTTCACCGACTATAACTTCCAATGGCGTATCTTCTTCACCGAAAATGTCTTCACCAAGTATTTTCTCTAATTTTACCTTTTCACGTTCAAGAAGAACTTTTACTTCTTCCCTGTTTTGTCCGCGTCCTGTCAGTCTAAGACGAATAATCCCCAGCTTAGGCAAATATGCCAATTTGATACATTCTGGCAGAGCACTCTCCCACGGTTCCAGTTTTTCTGCCAATACGGATTCCGGATAGTGTTGTACAAGAAATGTTTGATGCATAATCACATCCGTTTGAAACCTCTCGTGCAGCTTAGGTAATACACTTTCTGTCATTACGGCAGTCATCTCTTGCGGAACGCCCGGCATGGAAACAAGTACCTTTCCATCTCTTTCGAACCAGCTGACAGAAGCACTTCCTACAGGATTATTTATCACTGTACAATCTTTCGGAACCATTGCCTGGCTTTTGTTGAGTGCATTCATTGGTATTTTCCCTGCCAGTACCCGTTTTACATTTTCGAATACTTCTTCGCTGAAAACCAGTTCTGTATGAAAGTATTTGCATAAAGTTTGTTTGGTGATATCGTCTTTGGTAGGTCCGAGTCCTCCGGTTACTAAAACAATATTCACCCTTTCCATCGCATTATCAATCGCTTCCAAGATTTCCTTTTCCCGGTCACGGATTGAAACAATACGAAGAACCTCAATGCCTATTTTATTTAATTCCTGCCCCATCCAGGCTGAATTAGTGTCGACAACCTGTCCTATCAACAGTTCGTCGCCAATGGTTATTATTTCGGCAAACATACTTCTTAGTTTTTATCCTATTATATATAATAAGGTATACCCAATTATAACGTCACACGAGAATAAGCCGGAAGATCAATAGAACAAAAGTCCTTATCCAGATATTTGAAATATCCGGTAATGGCGATCATGGCTGCATTATCAGTCGTATAACTGAATTTAGGGATAAAAATGTTCCAGCCATATTTCTCGGCATGTTCCCGGAAAGCATTACGCAATCCATTATTTGCAGAAACTCCTCCGGCCACAGCTATTTCATTAATCTTATATTCTTTGGCGGCTTTTCGTAATTTATCCATCAGAATGTCCACTATAGTAGCTTCCAATGATGCTGCAAGATCCACTTTATGGTGCTCTATAAAATCCGGATCATCTTTTAGCCAGTCGCGTAATGAATATAAAAAGGAAGTTTTCAATCCGCTGAAACTGTAATCTAAACCGGGAATATGCGGTTTGCTGAATGTAAAAGCTTTCGGATTTCCCTGACGAGCCAGTTTATCAATGATCGGTCCGCCGGGATAACCAAGTCCCATCACTTTAGAGCATTTATCAATAGCTTCACCTGCGGCATCGTCAATAGTCTGTCCAAGAATCTCCATATCATTATAGGCTTTGACCAGTATGATTTGTGAATTTCCTCCAGATACCAGCAAACAGAGAAATGGGTAAACAGGTTGTCTCTCTTCTTCTCCTTCCGCTTTAATAAAATGAGCTAAAACATGTCCGGTCAAATGATTAACATCAATCATTGGGATGTTTAAAGAACGAGCGAATCCTTTTGCAAAGGAGACTCCAACAAGCAAAGACCCCATCAATCCCGGTCCGCGAGTGAAAGCTACCGCGCTCAACTCTTCTTTGGTGACGCCGGCACGTTTTAATGCTTCATGTACTACCGGTACGATGTTTTGTTGGTGTGCCCGTGAAGCCAACTCGGGTACTACTCCACCGTATGCTTCATGTACGGCTTGACTTGATACCACATTTGACAGCAAATAACCATCCTTGATTACGGCTGCCGACGTATCGTCACAGGAGGATTCAATTCCTAAAATTATTGCACTCATAAGTATTTAAACTATTAAACGGTGCAAAAGTAATCATAAAACTACGATTCGTAACGAACTATTTTATATTTTTGTTCGCAAAATAAAAGTTATCGCATATCAGAACGCTGAAAAAGACTGTACGCTGGGTAGTAGGTATTGTACTGGGAGTATATATCGGGACTATTGTTTTGCTGAATATACCAAACATTCAGCAAGCAATGAGTGTATTTGTAGCTGAAGAACTTTCTGAAGTTTTAAATACAAAGGTAGTGATTGGTAGAATTAATATGGGTCTATTGAACCGTATTATTATTGATGATGTATTGCTTGACGATCAGAGTGGTCAGGAAATGCTCAAAGTCACACGTTTGTCTGCCAAGTTCGATATTATGCCCTTTTTTAAAGGAAAGATATCCATTAGCAGTGTCCAGCTTTTCGGATTTAATATCAATCTCCGGAAAGAGACTCCGGATTCCCCTCCTAATTTTAAGTTTGTTTTGGATGCTTTTGCTTCCAAAGATACCGTGAAGAAAGAAAACTCCCTTGATTTGCGTATTAATTCCATCCTGATTCGTCGTGGAAGGATGTCTTATCATGTGTTGTCGGAAGAAGAAACACCGGGGAAATTTAACGCTAAGCATATTCAGCTTCAAAATATCATCGCTAATATATCGCTGAAGGCATTAAGTAAGGACTCTTTGAATTTAGGGATCAAGCGATTGAGCCTTGATGAAAAAGCATCCGGCTTCTCTTTGAAAAAAATGAGTTTGAAACTGGTTGCCAATAACAAGCAGACAAACATTGATAATTTTACAATAGAATTGCCCGAAACCTCTCTCAAGCTTGATACCATTCATTTGGAGTATGATAGTTTGAAAGCTTTTGACCGTTTTACAGAACAGGTGCATTTCTCTTTCCGTACTTTGCCATCGCAAGTTACTTTAAAAGATATTTCTCCTTTTGTCCCTATCCTCTCGCATTTCAAGGAACCGGTGACGTTGGATATGGAGGTGAAGGGAACTGTGGATCAGTTGACTTGTTCGCATCTGGAGATTACAGCCGATGACCGTCAGTTCCGTCTGCGAGGAGATGTATCGCTTCAGGACTTATCGCGTCCACAAGATGCGTATGTATATGGAACTCTTTCCGAACTTTCGGCCAATACCCGCGGAGTCGGTTTTTTAGTGCGTAATTTGAGTCCTAATTATAATGGAGTTCCTCCTCTTCTCGAACGTTTGGGCAACGTGAGTTTCCAGGGAGAAATTTCGGGATACTTCACGGACTTAGTTACTTATGGACAATTACAAACGAGTCTTGGAAATGTAAAGACCGACTTAAAATTGAGTTCTGATAAGACAAAAGGATTGTTTGCGTATTCCGGAGCTGTCAAAACAGAGGATTTTCAACTAGGTAAATTATTGGATAATGAGGAATTGGGAGAAATTACTTTCAATCTGGATGTACATGGCCGACATATTGCTGACCACTTGCCTGCCGTAGAATTGAAAGGACTGATTGCTTCGATAGATTATAGCAGATATAGATATGAAAATATCACACTGGACGGAGAATACAAACAAGGCGGATTTAATGGAAAGATTGCGTTGGATGATCCTAATGGCTCTATTTATCTGAATGGAGACGTAAATGTTGCATCCAAAGTTCCTACTTTTAATTTTCTTGCAGTAGTCAATAAAGTACGCCCACATGATTTGAATCTTACGACCAAATATCCTGATGCAGAGTTCTCTTTAAAACTGAAAGCCAATTTTACAGGTGGATCAGTGGATGAGATGATTGGAGAAATCAATGTGGATAGCTTGGAATTTACAGCTCCGGATAAAGCATATTTCATGCAGAATATGAATATCCGGGCAACCAAACAAAATGGAGAAAATCAGCTTAGATTGACTTCCGAATTCCTGAAAGCAAGCATAGAGGGAAAATTCCAATATCACACATTGCCTGCCAGTATTCTGAATATTATGCGGAAATATGTGCCGTCTTTGATATTACCTCCCAAGAAGCCGATTGAAACCCATAATAACTTTTTGTTTGATATACATATATATAATACGGACATTTTATCTACGATATTTGATATACCGTTAACGGTATATACTCATTCTACGTTGAAGGGATATTTTAATGATGCTTTACAACGCTTGCGTGTAGAGGGATATTTTCCCCGTCTGCAATATAAGAACAACTATATTGAGTCAGGTATGATTCTGTGCGAGAATCCGGCAGATCATATTCGTGCACGGGTTCGTCTGACTAATTTGAAAAAGAAAGGAGCAGTCAATCTATCTCTGGATGCACAAGCTAAAGATGACAATGTCAGTACGACTTTGGATTGGGGAAATAATGCTGCAGCAACATATAGCGGGAAATTAGCAGCTGTTGCCAAATTTCTACGTACAAGCGGAGAAAAGTCATTGTTGAAAGCGATGGTGGATGTGAAGCCTACTGATGTTATTTTAAATGATACTCTCTGGAAGATACATCCTTCGCAGGTGGTGGTCGATTCCGGACGAGTGGATGTGAATAATTTCTATTTTAGTCATCAGGATAGGTATGTACGTATTAACGGCCGGCTTTCCGAGAATCCTAAAGATACTGTAAAGGTTGATCTAAAGGATATAAATATGGGATATGTATTTGATATTGCAAGTATATCCGACGATGTAAATTTTGAGGGCGATGCAACAGGAACGGCTTATGCAAGCGGAGTGTTTAAAAAGCCTATCATGAATACCCGTTTATTTATAAAGAATTTCTCACTCAATCACGGTCGTTTGGGTGAACTGGATATATATGGTGAGTGGGATAATGAAAACAGAGGTATCCGGTTGGATGCATCCATTCAGGATATATCTCCTTCTCCGTCGCGTGTCACGGGTATTATTTATCCATTAAAACCCGAGAGCGGACTTGATTTAAATATTGAAGCAAATGAATTGAATCTGAAATTCCTCGAACATTATATGAAGTCTATTGCCAATGATATTAAAGGGCGAGGAACAGGAAAAGTACATTTCTATGGAAAATTTAAAGGATTGAACCTGGATGGTGCGGTTATGACAGATGCATCCATGAATTTTGATATTTTAAACACACATTTTGCGGTAAAAGATACTATTCATTTGGCTCCTACCGGATTGACATTCAATAATATACATATCTCTGATATGGAAGGGCATTCGGGGAGAATGAATGGATATTTGCATTTCCAGCATTTTAAGAACCTAAACTATCGTTTCGAGATACAGGCAAATAATATGCTTGTGATGAACACAAAAGAATCGACAGATATGCCTTTCTATGGTACGGTATATGGTACCGGGAATGTATTGCTCTCTGGAAACGCCATACAGGGGCTCGATGTAAATGTGGCCATGACTACAAATCGAAATACTACCTTTACCTATATTAATGGTAGTGTAGCATCGGCTACTAGCAATCAGTTTATCAAATTCGTGGATAAAACACCTCGTCGTACTATCCAGGATTCTGTTCAAGTAATCTCATATTACGAACAAATACAGCAAAAACGTCAGGAGGAGGAAGAGCAGAAAACAGATATCCGTTTGAATATTCTCGTGGATGCAACTCCCGATGCCACCATGCGAATCATTATGGACCCTATTGCCGGAGATTATATCAGCGGAAAAGGTACGGGAAATATCCGGACGGAATTTTATAATAAGGGCGATGTGAAAATGTTTGGTAATTACCGGATCAATCAAGGAGTATATAAATTTAGTTTGCAGGAAGTGATTCGTAAAGACTTTATTATCAAAGATGGAAGTACAATAACGTTCAATGGTGCACCTTTGGATGCTAACATGGACATACAAGCTTCATATACAGTGAACTCTGCCTCTTTGAATGATTTGATACCGGATGCTTCGGCTATTATACAACAACCCAATGTGCGTGTAAATTGTATCATGAATCTAAGTGGTATGCTGGTACGACCGACTATCAAACTGGGTATTGAGCTTCCGAATGAAAGAGATGAAATACAAACATTGGTACGTAATTATATCAGTACGGAAGAGCAAATGAATATGCAGATTCTTTATTTGCTGGGTATTGGCAAGTTCTATACGGAAGATGCCCGTAATAATAATCAGAATTCGAATGTGATGTCATCGGTGCTCTCATCTACTCTCTCCGGCCAGTTGAACAATGCACTTTCACAGGTCTTTGAAACGAATAACTGGAATATCGGTACGAATTTGAGTACGGGTGATAAGGGTTGGACAGACATGGAAGTAGAAGGTATTTTGTCGGGACAATTATTGAATAACCGTTTATTGATAAACGGAAACTTCGGTTATCGGGATAATCCGATGGCTAATACTAACTTTGTAGGAGACTTTGAAGCAGAATGGCTGATTACCCGTTCGGGAGATATTCGTTTGAAGGCTTATAATGAGACAAATGACCGTTATTACACAAAAACAAACTTGACTACACAAGGTGTAGGTATCATGTATAAAAAGGATTTCAATAAATGGAGTGATCTATATTTCTGGAATAAATGGCGGTTACGCAATAAGCGGAAACGGGAAGAAGCTGAAAAGGTGAAACCGCAACAAACGGACAGCATCACTGATAAAACTGCTAAATCGGCAGTGAAAAGAAAACGTGTACAGGAGCAGTAAAAAATAATAAACGATGACATATCCCCCAGGAATTATGTCATCGTTTGTTGTTTGTGAGAATTATGTTTCAGAATTATGCACTTTGACCTATGAAAGGACAGTACCGTTCTCGCCTATGTTTACTACTTTATCTACATCCCCCTTCTCAAGTTCAATTCGATAATATATGCTACCATCTGCTTTTTCAATATACTCCGCTTCGTCAAAACGATATTCTCCATATTGATTATTGAGAGTATTGTTTACTGCTTCAGGCAATTCATTCTGACGTATTTCCCATGAAGTAGAATACCAATTTCCAGTCTGGTTGAACAATACATCTTTTGAGATTCCATTATGAATGATATCTACCTCTGTAAATCCAAAATCCCAATCATTTCTATCATCTTCAACGTCTACTTCCATGATTCTTGCATTCGGATACTTTTCATTGATGAAGTTTTTCATAGCTTCAGTCAATTGTACAGGAAGATGTTCGCTGTTATCATCATCAGTGTCTACAATGCTTTTAATCAGAGTTCCATCAGCAGAATAATACAAATCGACCTCCTGATTCTGCTTTTCGACTTCAATTACGAAAACAGTTTCAACGCCTGTCCGTTCCAGTTTGTCTATATCATCCCGCTTCCATGAGGCATATTCGCTGTTCTCAAAAGACATTTTTACTGCTTGTGGTAATGCATTGTAAGGAATGTCCGTTTCTGTCATTTGCCATTTACCATCTTGGGTGAACCATGCAGATGCTTCATATCCGTCATAGAAATCTGCTACATAATATCCAGACTTAGTTTCCCACTTCACATTTGCAGCATTAGGGAATTTGGATGAAAATGCACTTTGAAGTTCGGCAGGAACAGCTATTGAACCATCGTCATCGTTGTCACAACTTTGCAGACTCCATGTGACGCTTAGTGCCAGTAAAAGTGTATAAATCTTTAGTTTCATCTTTGTTCAATTTAAATAGGTTTAGAAATCAATATCAATCAAATTAAATTTCAGGTCAAACTTCAGTTCCGTACGGTTGGACAGTTTTACTTCATAATCTTTCTTATCTCTCTCAATTTTTAGAATTTTAGCATCAGGGTAATTGGTCGTTACGTATTTCTGAATAGCTGCCGGAATAATTGCTGTAGGTACAGAACTATATTTGCAGTTCACTTCTTCCCAGTTGCCTTTGTTGTCAAACTCCACTTTATCGCCATTCGTGAAAATCACTTCATAACTTTTATAAAAGAAATCACTCTCCATTTTGGCTAATGCTACTTTGCTGTCGGCAAAATGCTGTTTGATAAACTGCTGTGCCGGTTGTTGCATTTGAGTTACCTGGATTGGTTTGTCGTCATCTGCACGAGCTACTGTTTGCAAAGTGAAAAGACACACTAATAAGAATACTAACTTTTTCATAATCGTTGTTTTTTAATATTGGTTTTTACTATTATTATTAATTTGATAATGCAAAGATGAGAGGAGAATCTGAAAAGATTTGGGAATTTTGAGAATTTCCGAAAAAAAAATCGAAAAAATATAGTGACGCTATCCGGTTAACATAGCGTCACTATACATAAAGGATACCGTCACCATCCTATAGAGATAGTGTCACTATAATTTCTTCTTGAAATTAGATTCTTTAGGATTCTTTTAAAACTACTAATAGATACATCGTTTATTTTTGCACACACAAATTTGACAATATTCATATTAAACAACCATAAGAACTTTTGTATGACTATGAGAACAAATTATTTTTTATTATTAGCTATTCTATTGGGGATGATCCCTATGAGTTACACGCACGCCAATGATTCAATACCTAAGAGCGTGATTCTGTACACACCTTACACAAAAATCTCCGTATCTCCCGGAGCGTCAATTGACTACAGTATTGATCTTATCAACAACACAGACCAGTTGACGAATGCGAATCTTTCTGTCAGCGGATTGTCCGCCAGTTGGAAACACGAAATGAAATCCGGTGGCTGGAGCCTTAGCCAACTATCGGTACTTCCCAAAGAGAAAAAGACTTTCAATTTAAAAGTCGAAGTCCCATTAAAAGTGAATAAAGGTAATTATCACTTTGTGGTATATGCCGGAAACGCCAAACTTCCATTGGATGTGGTGGTTGCTCAAAAAGGAACATACCAGACTGAATTTACTACCGACCAACCCAACATGCAGGGAAATTCCAAATCAACCTTCACTTTCAGTGCCACTTTAAAGAATCAGACTGCCGACCAGCAGCTATATGCTTTGATGGCTAATGCACCCAGAGGTTGGAATGTAGTTTTTAAACCTAACTATAAGCAAGCCACTTCTGCACAAGTGGAAGCCAACAGCACTCAAAATGTAAGTATAGATATTACTCCTCCTGCCAATGTAGAAGCCGGCAGTTACAAAATTCCGGTACGCGCCGCTACAGGTACCACTTCTGCCGAATTGGAACTGGAAGTGGTTGTTACCGGCTCTTATCAAATGGAACTGACTACTCCCCGTGGGTTATTGAGCACAGATGTCACAGCAGGTGATATAAAGAAAATAGAACTGGAAGTCAGAAATACAGGTTCTTCATTACTGAAAGATATTCAGCTGTCTGCTAATAAACCTGCTGACTGGGAAGTAACTTTCGAACCTTCAAAAATCGATGCACTAAAAGCCGGAGAGACATCAACGGTTATGGCTACTTTGAAAGCTTCTAAAAAAGCATTGCCAGGCGACTATGTGACTACCATCATGGCAAAAACTCCTGAAGTAAATGCAGATGCGCAGTTCAGAGTTGCAGTAAAAACTCCGATGATATGGGGATGGGTAGGCGTTCTTATCATTATTGCCACCATCGGCGTGGTTTACTATCTGTTCCGTAAATATGGAAGGAGGTAAATTATGGGCGAACAAGTGATCGTACTTACCGATTTGACCAAACAATACGGTAATTTCACTGCTGTAGATCATATTCGCCTGAATATCCGGAAAGGAGAAATCTTCGGATTACTGGGACCGAATGGTGCTGGAAAATCAACTACTATCTTAATGATGTTGGGATTGACAGAGCCTACTTCGGGAACAGTTGAAATTTGTGGAATCAATTCTACTACACACCCCATTGAAGTAAAAAGGAAAATTGGGTATTTGCCAGAAGATGTAGGATTCTATGATGATATGACAGGACCGGAGAATTTGATCTATACAGCGCGATTAAATGGTATTTCTGATAAAGAGGCAAAAACCAAGGCTATGGAACTGATGAAGCGGGTAGGCCTTGAAGATCAGTTAGCCAAAAAGACAGGGAAATACTCTCGTGGTATGAGACAGCGGTTGGGATTGGCTGATGTACTTATTAAAAATCCGGAGATTATTATTCTCGATGAGCCGACTTCAGGGATTGACCCTGCAGGTGTTCAGGAATTTATCGAACTGATTCGCTGGTTGAGTAAAGAAGAAGGACTGACAGTGCTTTTCTCTTCCCATCATCTGGATCAGGTACAGAAAGTGTGCGACCGGGTAGGTTTGTTCAGTAATGGCCAATTACTTGCTTTGATCGATATGGCAGAATTGAAAGATAAGAAGCAGGAATTGTCTGATATTTATAACCATTATTTTGAGGAAGGAGGAGAAAGACATGAATAAAGTCAATCATCCTTTTTGGGTTATCGTCAACAAGGAAATTTCCGATCATGTCAAAAGTTGGCGTTTTATTATACTAATAGGTATTATAGCACTTACCTGTATGGGGTCGCTATATACAGCACTCACCAATATTAGTGAAGCCATCAAACCTAATGATCCGGACGGTTCGTTTCTTTTCTTGAAGTTGTTTACGGTTTCAGATGGGACTCTCCCCTCTTTTGTGCTGTTTATTAACTTCTTAGGTCCCCTATTGGGAATCGCTTTGGGATTTGATGCAGTCAATTCCGAACAAAATAAAGGAACATTGAGCCGTATGCTGTCCCAGCCTATTCATCGCGATTGCATTATCAATGCGAAGTTTGTGGCTGCTTTGATTGTGATAGGTATCATGTTGTTTGTATTGGGCTTTCTGGTGATGGGATGTGGGCTGATTGCTATTGGTATTCCTCCTACGGCAGAAGAGTTTTGGAGAATTGTTTTCTTCATCATTACCAGTATCTTTTATGTAGCATTCTGGTTGAATCTGGCTATTCTGTTCTCACTCCGTTTCCGTCAGGCAGCGACTTCTGCCTTAGCATCTGTGGCTGTTTGGCTGTTTTTTAGTGTATTCTATACCATGATTGTTAATTTGGTGGCAAAAGGGTTGAGTCCGTCACAGATGGCATCACCTTATCAGATTATCAGTTATCAGAAGTTTATTCTAGGGTTGATGCGTTTGGCACCGAGTGAACTGTTTAATGAAGCTACCACCACACTATTGATGCCTTCTGTCAGAAGTTTGGGGCCATTGACTATGGAACAGGTACAGGGAGCTATCCCTAGTCCGCTCCCATTGGGACAAAGTCTTTTAGTTGTATGGCCACAGTTGACCGGATTGATTGCGGCAACGGTTATTTGCTTCGCTATTTCTTATATCATGTTTATGAGGAGAGAAATACGATCCCGATAACCTGCTCACTATAAAAGACGCAGAGGACACGGAGAAACAGGTGGATGGATATACCTGACAAATTGGTTTTATGATAACCGACAGGTCGTTCACTTAAAATCCGTGTCCTCTGTGTTTTTCAGATGAATCTTATGATTGGGAAATCTCGAAGCAATGTTCATTCTGCTCGAAGTAATATTTTATATTCAGATGTTGCAAACGACAGATGGAATCGGCTATAGCTAATCCCAGCCCTGTAGATCCTTCTTTTTTGCTACCCTGATAGAAACGTTCGAAGATATGTTCCTTGTTCAGCGGATGTTCCACTCCCGAATTTCGGAAAGTAATACCGTTCTTAGTAACGGTGATTCGGATATGTCCTCCATCAATATTATGTACAAATGCATTTTTCAGGAGGTTAGTGAGCAAAGCAACAGCCAGGGATTCGTTCATTGTCACCTTGAAAACGCCTTGTTCATCTATCGTGACTTCTATGTTGCGATAATCATAAACTTCTTCGTAATCTTGCAGATATTGTTTGAGAAGTACATTGAGTTCCAATTCTTTGGTATCCGTAAACTGACCATTATCAATCTTGGAAAGCAATAATAGGGATTTGTTTAATTTAGTAATGTATTCTAAAGTCTGATGCGTTTTCATCAGTTCTTCCAGTTGTTTTTCTGATAGCGAATCATCTTCCATCAACATTTCCAATCGATTACGGCAGATAGCAAGTGGAGTTTGTATCTCGTGTGAAGCATTTCCGATAAACTGTTTTTGTTGTTCGAACATCTGCTCCGTACGTTCCACATAACGAATGGCAGCCTCATTTAATTTCCGGAATTCCGTGATTTGAGTATCGTTACTCAAAGGTTTATTTCTTTTTCCTGTTTGATAACCGTCCAGCCAGTGTAGAAGTACATAGAGCGGTCGCATATTCCGGTAAAATACCCATACGGAAATGATAATAATGCAGAATAATAAAGCTACATATAAAAATATAATCCACACCTGGATGGCATCTCTCAAATCGTCTTTTTCAATGCTGGGAGTTGATACTGTCAGCTCGTGGTATCGTCCTTCATCATCTTTAAAGATAGTAGTAAGAATACGTGCCGGCTCGGTCTCTCCTTTTTCTTCAATGTATACCATAGAGTCTTTATACTGAATATCCTCCCGGCTTTCCGCATACTCTTTGCTTACTTCCATCATATAATATTGATTGTTGGAGCCATTGGTTTTAGAAGGTAGCTCCTCTCCTGCCAATGCCCGGATAATGATGGTTTCCGAATAATCTTCCAAAGCATCATCCACTTCATCGTTGACTTCATCGATCATCGTAACATAAAAGAAGATAGCCCAGACCGTCAGTATAAGGGTCAGAGCAAGAGTAATACGAAGAATGATGTAATATATTAATTTCATGGACAATAATTTCTTTCTTTTTTATTCTACTATCATTTTATACCCAAATCCATAGACTGCTTTAATTTCAATAGTTGCACCGGAATCTTTGAGCTTTTTGCGAAGATTCTTGATTTGTGCATATATGAAGTCAAAATTATCGACCTGATCGATATGGTCTCCCCACACTGATTCGGCCAAAGTGTTTTTATTGATTAATCTCCCAGGGCGATTGATAAAATATAACAGGATATCATATTCTTTTCTATTTAGTTCCACTTCCTGCTCGTTGACAAATACACGATATTTATCCGGTTCTATCCGTACGTTGCCTTGGCGGATATCAATCTCTCCATCATGCTGATGGCGACGAATCACGCTTTTAATTCGTGCATTTAGTTCAACCAAATGAAATGGCTTTGGCAAATAATCGTCCGCTCCCAGTTCTAATCCCAAAACTTTGTCTTCCAGAGAGTCTTTTGCGGAAATAATAATCACGTTCTCCCGCTTATGGAGAGCTTTCAGTCGTTCAAGAAGATCAAGTCCGCTTCCGTCCGGTAGCATGATGTCCAATAAGATACAATCATAGTCGTAATCTTCAATTTTGCGTAGAGCAGAATTGAAGTCACTGGCTGTTTCTACAACGTAACGTTCTTTTTCAAGTGAACATTGAATCAGTTCTCTCAAAGAGGGTTCGTCTTCTACAATCAATATCTTCATAATTTTGTCTCCTTTCTTTTTTACATACTACAAAGAAAAGGGATATTTCTGAAATAAAACTGAAATGGATTGAAAAAAGAGCTTGAAATAACTATTGAATGTCTAATGAACTGTTAGGACAGGCCATAAATAATATAATATGGAAGGAAAAAAAGAAAAGGATGAAAGCGATTGAGCCGTTTCCATCCTTTTTATAATTATGTGCGAATTTTGTTTAATAAGAACGTGCAAATATCACGCGGCAAGCAGATGGTTTACCTGTTACCATACATTTACCAGGTTCTTTGTCTCCCGGAACAAATGACTCGAACGGAATACAACGAATGGTTGCTTTGGTTTCTTCCTTAATTTTTTCTTCGGTTTCAGTAGTTCCATCCCAATGAGCCAGAATAAATCCGCCTTCTTCGATTTTTTCTTTAAATTCGTCATAGGTGTCTACTGTTGTAATCTTGGAGTTACGGTAGTCCAATGCTTTCTTGTAGATATTAGCTTGCATTTCTTCAAGCAAATTCTGAACGTATGTTTCAATGCCTTCACAAGTAACCGTTTCTTTTTCCAGTGTATCACGGCGCATCACTTCCATAGTGTTGTTTTCAAGATCGCGACCACCCATAACCAAACGAACAGGTACACCCTTCAATTCATAATCAGCGAATTTGAAGCCCGGGCGTTTGTTATCTGCATTATCATATTTCACAGAGATACCCAATGCTTTCAACTTAGCTACAATGCCTTCTACTTTAGCGTCAATTTGTTTCAGTTGTTCGTCATTCTTATAGATAGGAACGATTACTACCTGAATCGGAGCCAAATGCGGAGGTAATACCAATCCGTTGTCATCCGAGTGAGTCATAATCAATGCACCCATCAAACGAGTAGAAACACCCCATGAAGTAGCCCAAACATACTCCAACTTGTTTTCCTTGTTAACGAACTGAACATCGAATGCCTTTGCAAAGTTTTGTCCCAGGAAGTGGGAAGTACCACTTTGCAATGCTTTTCCGTCCTGCATCATGGCTTCTATTGTGTAAGTGTCAAGTGCACCTGCAAAACGTTCATTGGCTGATTTCACTCCCTTTACAACGGGAACAGCCATATATTTTTCTGCAAATTCACCATATACATTCAACATTCTGATTGCTTCTTCCTCTGCTTCTTCACGGGTAGCATGAGCGGTATGTCCCTCTTGCCACAGGAATTCGGCAGTACGCAGGAAAAGACGGGTACGCATTTCCCAACGGAAAACATTCGCCCATTGGTTGCAGAGAATAGGCAGGTCACGGTATGACTGAATCCAGTTCTTATAAGTATTCCAGATGATTGTTTCTGATGTCGGACGGATAATCAATTCCTCTTCCAATTTAGCTGCAGGATCTACTACAACTCCTGAACCGTCTTCCGCATTCTTCAAACGATAATGTGTTACTACGGCACACTCTTTCGCAAACCCTTCTACGTGTTCTGCTTCGCGGCTTAAGAATGATTTCGGGATTAATAGCGGGAAGTATGCATTTACGTGTCCTGTTTCCTTGAACATGTCGTCCAATTGACGTTGCATTTTCTCCCAGATAGCGTATCCGTAAGGCTTAATCACCATACATCCGCGCACAGCAGACTGTTCTGCCAAATCAGCTTTTACCACCAAATCGTTATACCACTGTGAGTAGTTTTCACTACGTTTGGTAAGGTCTTTCAGTTCTTTTGCCATTATATTTTTCTATTTAAAGTTTTCTTGAGTGTTAAAACAGGGTGCAAAAATACGAAAAATGCATGAACTGCCCTATTCTTCATGCATTAATTTTCTAAAGTCATGTACTTCTATATTACATATCTCATTTTTCATATTCGTTATATAGTTGCATCCGCGACTGTGCTTGTTCAGCATAGCGCTTTTTTGAGAACTAAAGGCACTATGATCCGATGAAAAGGTTTTACACAAAAGAAATAAGCCTTTCCTACCCAATTATGGTATTTTACTAATGTGGTAACCTCAATCATTTGTTTTCCTGTTTCCAATGGCGTAATGAAAATATCGACATAAAACAATAAATGTTTATCGTCTTTTCTCATAATTGCTTCTTGCTTGTCTTCCTCTATAATAAGTTCTTCACTTTCAATAGCTTTAGTTTCTATACCGAAAGGTTTGACTAAACAGGCCCTTATTGCATACAACATTCGGAGCCAAGCGGGGTTATGAGCAAAGACTTTTAAAATAATATCTTTAGGAGACAAACGATTTTCTGTAACTTCTATGGAAAAACTGTCACTGTAATCTACGGGGAGATATTTCTCTATTTCCTTAGCCATATTGGTTATTCAATTAGGGTTATTCTACAATATGTTCAGTTTAGGTTTCGTCCGATAATAGATAAAACCATAGAAAAGGGGGCTTGAAAAATAAAAAATCAGGCAGTTTTTTTTAAGATAACCACCTGATTTTCAAAAGAGCGGTAAACGAGGCTCGAACTCGCGACCCCCAGCTTGGGAAGCTAGTGCTCTACCAACTGAGCTATTACCGCATATTTACTGCATTTCTCGACTCAAAAGCCTTATGAAATGGTGATGCAAAGGTAAACATAATTTTTATATCTCAAATAAAATCGCAGAAATTTTAATGCAAGAAAAAAGAGAAATTAAAGCCTCTTCAATTCTTTTGTTTTGATGAAAAACAACCGGATATGAAAAAACGCATATTAGTAGCCCGTATAATTAAAAATATACAGATTGGCGATAGTCGCTATAGAAAAAATTCCAGGATTTCCGGTTAATAAGATTCAGATATAAACTATTTTAGTGAATAATCTATCACTAGGTTCTAAATAGAGAATGAATATTGAATATGTGAGAACAAAGTTGCTTATATTATTTCAAATTGACAGATTTAGTTTCTAGCAAAATAAATAAGATTTAGAGACAAACTGGTACTTTATGGGCTGTTTGGTAGCTTTCTTTTAAAGGGAGAACACGCTTCTCACCGACCAACGGTTGGTTCCATTTAAAGGAACAGAGCTTTTCCTTTAAAGAAACAACTCCAATATGCATTTATATTTTGTATAATCAAGTAGTTTATATCCATTAATAACACGCTTATTGCATATACTTGCATTATTTTATGCATCATTTTTTCTATCTGATAGAAATGATACAAACGTGATTCAAAGAGAAGATGAAAAATAGAACATCTTATAAAAAAGCGTTGAAACCTTCTTTTGTTGTATTGCTATATTCTTTCTGATGAACAAACCTCTCTTTTCATCTGTTAGAATATCTCAAATTCAGATATAACCTAACCAGTATGAAAAAAAATAAGCGACTTTGTATACTATTGACTTTGTATTTTTCCATCGGTCAGATAGATGCACAGATACCATTAAGTTTCGAAGAATCACTGCATCTGTTGAATCAAGGAAATCAGAGTCTGAAAATAGCGGATAAGAGTATTGAGATTGCGAAGGCTGAACGTGATAAGTTGAATGCTTTTTGGTATCCCAGTCTTCAGTCTACAGGTGCGTTTGTACACATGTCGGAGAAGATCGAAGTTAAACAGCCTTTATCGCAGTTTACCGATCCGGCTAAAGACTTTGTACATTCCATTATTCCGGATGACCAGATCATTTCGTCTATACTGGATCAAATTGGGGCAAATACCCTTATATTTCCTTTGACTCCAAGAAATTTGACAACTGTTGATTTATCAGCCGAGTGGGTACTCTTTTCCGGTGGTAAGCGTTTTCATGCCACCAACATCGGAAGAACGATGGTTGATCTGGCACGGGAAAGTCGGGCACAGGTATCGGCCAATCAGCAAAGTTTATTGGTTGAAAGCTATTACGGGCTTCGACTGGCACAACAAATTGTGACGGTTCGTGAAGAAACCTACAACGGATTGAAGAAACATTATGAAAATGCCTTGAAGTTAGAGGCAGCAGGAATGATTGACAAAGCAGGAAGGCTTTTTGCCCAGGTAAATATGGATGAAGCCAAACGTGCATTGGAAGCTGCGCGAAAAGAAGAAACAGTAGTGCAAAGTGCCTTAAAGGTTTTGCTGAATAAAAAGGATGCAGATGCCAATATCATTCCTACCTCTCCCCTTTTTATGAATGATTCATTGCCACCTAAAATGCTATTTGATCTTTCAGTAAACAGTGGGAACTATACACTCAACCAATTACAGCTGCAGCAGCATATTGCCAAACAAGAAGTGCGGATTGCTCAAAGCGGCTATTTGCCGAATATAACCCTTTTTGGAAAACAGACCTTGTATTCGCATGGTATTCAGAGTAATTTATTACCGCGTACCATGGTAGGCATTGGTTTTACATGGAACCTCTTTGACGGACTGGATCGTGAAAAAAGAGTGCGGCAATCAAAATTAACGGAACAAACTCTGGCTTTAGGCCAGATGAAGGCCCGTGATGATCTGGCTGTTGGGGTAGATAAGCTTTATACGCAGCTGGAAAAGGCACAGGATAATGTAAAAGCTTTAAATGCAACGATTGCTTTAAGTGAAGAATTGGTACGCATCCGAAAGAAATCATTTACAGAAGGGATGGCAACTTCTACCGAAGTTATTGATGCTGAAACCATGCTTGCCAGTGTAAAAGTGGCTCGCCTGGCAGCATATTATGAATATGATGTGGCACTAATGAATCTACTCTCGCTTTGTGGCACACCGGAACAATTTGCAAACTATCAACCTAAACCGTAACAAACAATGAAACCAACTAGTAAAACCCTATCATGGGCTTTTGTCATCATTCTTCTGGCTGTCGGTATTTTCACCGGCTTGGGAGTTATATTAATGCATAAACAGCCGCTGGTCTTGCAAGGACAAGCTGAAGCAACAGAAATCCGTATCAGTGGGAAACTTCCCGGCCGTATCGACACTTTCTTCGTTCAGGAGGGAGACTGGGTACACCGGGGAGATACTCTTGTCGTCATTAATAGCCCTGAAGTACATGCCAAGTATCAACAAGTGAATGCCTTGGAACAGGTGGCAGTACAACAGAACAAGAAAATAGATGCCGGAACCCGTCGTCAGATCGTGGCTACTGCACTGCAATTATGGAATAAAACGAAGAGCGATCTTACTCTCGCCCAGACAACTTACAACCGTATTCTTACTTTATATAAGGACAGTGTCATTACTTCTCAAAGAAAGGATGAAGTAGAAGCTATGTATAAAGCGGCTGTAGCAGCCGAACGTGCTGCCTATGAACAGTATCAGATGGCTGTAGATGGTGCACAAAAAGAAGATAAAGCGTCTGCTGCCAGCATGGTGGATGCTGCTCGAAGCACAGTGGATGAAGTCTCGGCTTTGCTGGTCGATGCTCGGTTGACCGCTCCGGAAAACGGTCAGATAGCAACAATCTTCCCTAAACGTGGAGAGTTGGTTGCACCGGGAACTCCCATTATGAATTTGGTGGTGGTGGATGATATACATGTTGTTCTTAACGTGCGGGAAGATCTGATGCCGCAATTTAAAATGGACGAAACATTTGTTGCGGATGTGCCCGCTATCGGTAAAAAAAATATTGAATTCAAAATCTATTATATTAGTCCGCTAGGCAGTTTTGCTACCTGGAAATCAACCAAGCAAACCGGAAGTTATGACTTACGTACCTTTGAGATTCATGCCCGTCCAACCCAAAAGGTGGATGACTTGCGTCCCGGCATGTCCGTGTTATTGACTTTAGATTAATCGACATCAAATAAACCAGAGAATGGATGAATCACAAACATATTCCCCTTTTCGTTCCGTACTGCTCAGAGAGTGGTGGCGAATGACTTCACGGCGCCTTTATTTTGGTGTCTGCATTGTCTTGCCATTGTTCACCCTTTTCTTTATGGCTACGATCTTTGGTAACGGACAGATGGAAAACATTCCTATTGGTATTGTCGATCAGGATAATACTGCTACTTCCCGGACGATAGTCAGGAATATTTCTGCCGTACCAACTTTTAAAGTGACAAAGCATTTTGTAAATGAAGCAGCTGCCCGTGAATCTGTGCAAAAGAAAGAGATTTATGGATATCTTTCCATACCTCCCCAATTTGAACAGAATGCGATTACCGGAAAGAATGCAACACTCTCCTACTATTATCATTATGCATTAATGTCGGTAGGTGGTGAGTTGATGGCGGCATTCGAAACTTCCTTAGCTCCGGTGGCTCTTTCTCCTGTGGTGATGCAAGCGATGGCACTCGGAGTAGAACAGGATCAGATTACCACCTTTTTATTACCCGTACAAGCTAATAACCATCCGATATATAACCCTAGTCTGGATTATTCGGTATATTTAAGTCAGCCCTTTTTCTTTGTGCTGTTTCAGGTTTTGATTCTGTTGATTACCGTGTATGCGGTTGGCATTGAAATCAAGTTCCGCACAGCAGATGATTGGCTGGCGACTGCAAAAGGCAATATAGTGACAGCTGTTTTAGGTAAATTATTACCTTATACCATTATATATATACTGATAGGATGGTTGGCTAATTACGTCATGTTTGGTATTTTGCATATTCCTTTTCAGGGGAGTTGGTGGTTAATGAATATCATGACTGTGCTTTTCATCATTGCAACACAGGCTTTAGGGCTGTTTTTATTCTCGCTGTTTCCGGCAATATCGTTGGTTATAAGTGTAGTTTCTATGGTAGGTTCTCTGGGGGCTACTTTGTCCGGAGTAACCTTTCCGGTTCCCAATATGTATCCGTTGGTGAGGGATGCTTCCAATTTGTTCCCTGTCCGTCATTTTACGGAAATGATGCAAACCATGCTCTATGGAGGCGGTGGGTTTATCCATCTTTGGCCGTCGGCTGTGATACTCTGTATCTTCCCGTTGCTGGCCCTGTCGCTGCTTCCTCATTTAAAACGAGCTATAGAAAGTCATAAGTATGAAAACATTAAGTAAGTTACAACAGTTGTCATTCATCATTCGTCGTGAATTTCTAGCTATCAGTACCAGTTATGCGGTTTTACTGGTGTTGATGGGAGGAATCTTCGTTTACGGGTTGCTCTACAATTATATGTATGCACCGAATATTGTAACCGATGTACCTGTTGCCGTAGTCGACAATTCGCACAGTGAATTGAGCCGTGATTTTATCCGTTGGCTGGATGCTACTCCCCAAGCAGAGATTTTTAGTCAGGCTATGGACTATCACGAAGCAAAAGAATGGATGAAAGAAGGCAAAGTACAGGGAATACTCTACCTGCCTCATGATTTTGAGGAACGGGTGTTCCGGGGAGATGAAGCCGTATTTTCCCTTTATGCAACTACTGATGCCTTCTTGTATTTCGAAGCTTTGCAAGGTGCTTCTTCACGTGTCATGCTGGCTATTAATGATAAATACCGGCCAGATGAAGCAGTGTTTCTTCCACCACAAGGATTGCTCGCCGTAGCTATGGCGAAACCGATCAATGTGGAAGGCACTGCACTCTACAATTATACCGAAGGATATGGTTCCTATCTTATTCCGGCAGTCATGATGATTATAATTTTCCAGACCTTGCTGATGGTTATTGGTATGGTGACCGGAGAAGAATACAGTAGTAAAGGAATCCGTGCATATACTCCTTTGGGGTATGGCTGGGGAGTTGCTATTCGTATAGTGGCAGGAAAAACGTCCGTATACTGTACTCTTTATGCCATCTTTGCCTTTTTTCTATTAGGCTTGCTCCCTCACTTTTTCAGCATCCCCAATATTGGAAACGGATTGTACATCGTACTATTATTGATTCCATATTTGATGGCAACTTCTTTCTTGGGATTGGCTGCATCCAGGTATTTTACGGATTCTGAAGCTCCCCTACTCATGATCGCCTTCTTCTCCGTAGGATTAATCTTTCTTTCCGGCGTTTCCTATCCAATGGAACTAATGCCCTGGTATTGGAAAGTAGTCCATTACATTTTCCCAGCTGCACCAGGCACACTCGCTTTTGTGAAACTGAATTCTATGGGAGCCAGTATGGCTGATATCAGACCGGAATATATAACTCTCTGGATACAGGCACTTATTTATTTTACAATAAGTATATGGGTCTATAAGAAGAAACTGGAATCAAATCTGATTAGTTAAATTAACAAAAACAAAACATGCGCTAATTATAACATATAGCAAAAGAACACTTTCAGATAAATCAACTTCGCAAAGTAAATAATCAACTTTGGAAATAAAAATGTTTCTAAATAGATGTTTTCTTGTAGAATCTCTCCTATTTCTTTGCATTTGTCATTGTTTTTGTCTAGTTTCGTTAACTGTTATGTTTATATGATCGTTAGAAGTAGTTTAAAAAACAACTATTTATATGAAATACATTGTATATATTCTTCTCTTTTTTCCTGTTTGGGTTACAGCACAAACATACAAATATATAGGAATAGAAGATGGCTTGAGCAATCGCCGGATATTCAATATTCAGAAAGATGCTCAGGGCTATATGTGGTTTCTTACAAATGAAGGGATGGACCGATACAACGGTAAAGATATAAAACACTATAAATTAAATAAAGAAGGCACTATTTTGGATGCTCCCATACGTTTGGGATGGTTATATACAGAACCACATATCGGTATATGGGTGGTTGGCAAACAAGGACGAGTCTTTCAATACGAAGCCGACAGAGACGATTTCAAAATGGTATATAAATTACCGGATACCTCTGAAGCAATAAGTTGTGGTTATCTGGATCGCAATGATAATATCTGGATATGTCGTAAAGATACTGTATTGCTGTATAATATTAAAGATGCTCATATAGTTCGATTTCCCAATGTATTGCATAGTAGTATTACGGCAATAGAACAAGTAGATGAGCACCATTTCTTTATAGCAACGGAGACGGGCGTACGATATGTCAAACTGGAGAATGGTATTTTAGAGACCATGCCTGTTGAAACACTGGACTATTTTCATGCACAGGTGAGTGAACTGTATTTTCATCGGCAATTAAAAAGATTGTTCATTGGTTCATTTGAAAGAGGAGTTTTTGTGTACGATATGAATACACAGGAAATTATACGTCCGGACGCTGATCTTAGTGATGTAAACATAGCTCGTATCAGCCCATTGAATGAAACAGAGTTACTGATTGCAACGGAAGGAATAGGGGTGTATAAAGTTAACGTAAATACCTGTGAACTGGAAGATTACATTATTGCTAATTATCAGAGTTATAATGAAATGAATGGAAATAATATCAATGATGTTTTTGTAGATGAAGAAAAGCGGATATGGCTTGCTAATTATCCAACAGGAATTACAGTGATTGATAATCGCTATGAAAATTATCATTGGATGAAACATGCTATGGGTAATGCACAGTCATTAATCAATGATCAGGTACAAGCGGTTATCGAAGATCATGAAGGTGATCTGTGGTTTGGAACTAGTAATGGTATTAGTCTTTATAATTCAAAAACAGGTCAGTGGCATTCATTTCTAAGCTCTTTTAATCATCAACTAAAGGACAAGAATCATATATTTATTACTTTATGTGAAGTGGCTCCTGGCATTATATGGGCAGGAGGATATACTTCCGGCATTTATAAAATAAATAAAGAAACGCTATCAGTTGAATACTTCTCTCCTTACCTTCTTTCTCACGTCAATATGCGTCCGGATAAATATATTCGTGATATAGTTAAAGATTCAAGAGGACATATCTGGTCGGGAGGCTATTATAATCTAAAATGTTTTGATTTGGAGACTAACAGTGCACGTCTATATCCGGGACTGAATTCCATAACATCAATTGTTGAAAAAGACAAAGATAATATGTGGATCGGAACTGCTGCTGGCTTGTATTTATTGAATCGAAATACTGGTGAATATCAGTATATTGAAATGGAGATAGGAATCACTTATATTAATACGCTTTATCAGGCAGATAATGGGTTGTTATATATCGGGACAAATGGTATGGGAGTATTTATCTATAATCCTCAAGATAAGACTTTCGAACATTATTTTTCTGATAATTCTGCTTTAGTTTCAAATAGAATATTTACAATATTGCCGGAAGTAGATGGACGTATAATGATGAGTACAGAGAACGGAATAACCTGTTTTCATACTAAAGAAAAGATATTTCGTAATTGGACTAGAGGAGAAGGCTTGTTGCCTGCATACTTTAACGCAGCGGCAGGAACGGTGCGTAAAAATAAAAACTTTGTATTCGGTAGTACGGATGGAGCAATTGAACTTCCGATGAATGTGAAATTCCCGGATTATAAGTTCTCCAGATTGGTATTTAGCGACTTTCATCTGTCTTATCAACCTGTTTATCCGGGTGTCAAGGATTCTCCTTTACAGAAAAGTATCGATGAGACAGATGTATTAGAGCTGGCTTATGATGAGAATACGTTTTCATTTGAAGTTTCTACAATCAATTATGATTCTCCCGGAAATGCACTATATTCGTGGAAATTAGAAGGCTTTTATGAGAAATGGACTCAACCGGGAGCAAATAATTTGATTCGTTTTACCAATTTGCCTCCAGGTAGATATATTCTTCATGTACGTGCTATATCCAGAGAAGAACATGACATTGTTTTTCAGGAACGTGCTATGAAAATTATCATCACGCAACCTTTTTGGTCGAGTTGGTGGGCTATCTTGTGTTATATTCTGTTGGTAATAGGGGGATTTTATTTTGTTCTACGTGTGATAAATCTAAGAAAACAAAAGAATATATCTGATGAAAAAACGCAGTTCTTCATCAATACGGCCCATGATATACGTACTCCATTAACTTTAATAAAAGCACCTTTGGAGGAATTATTGGAAGAAGAGACGCTTACCGACAATGGAATAACTCGTACGAACATTGCATTGAGGAATGTGGAAGTTCTTTTACGACTGGTCAGCAATCTGATTAATTTTGAGCGAACGGATGTATATTCCTCTAAAATGAGTGTTTCCGAGTATGAGTTGAATACCTATATGAATGAAATATATAATTCATTCTCTTCTTATGCTGCCATTAGGCGTATTGAATATACATACGAGAGTACTTTCAGCTATATGAATGTATCGTTTGATAAGGAGAAGATGGATTCTATTTTGAAGAATATAATATCGAACTCGCTAAAATATACTCCGGAAAATGGAAAGGTCAGCATTTCCGTGTCCGATACGAATGATTCATGGAAAGTGATAATCAAGGATACAGGTATAGGTATTCCTGCCAGTGAACAAAGTAAGTTGTTCAAGCTTCATTTCCGTGCCAGCAATGCTATTAACTCTAAAGTGACGGGTAGTGGTATCGGATTAATGTTGGTAGGAAAACTGGTGAGCCTTCATGGAGGTAAAATTAGTGTAGATAGTGTCGAACATCAAGGTACGACAATCAAAATTGTTTTTCCGAAAAAGAATAAGACTTCTCAAAGTATCAGTGACGAAGCATCTTCTAAATTTGAGGCGTTGGCTCCTGTACTGCCCGCTCCGAATGTACCGGCAAAGACAACCGCTACGATAGATGATCCAAATTTACGACGGATTCTTGTTGTAGAAGACAATGATGAGCTACGCTCCTATCTGGTCAGTTCATTGTCTTCTATATATAATGTACAAGCTTGCGCTAACGGAAAGGAAGCATTGATTATTATCAAAGAATATTGGCCGGAACTGGTTCTTTCTGATATCATGATGCCAGAGATGCGGGGAGATGAATTGTGTGTGGCTATCAAAAGTGATATTGAAATTTCACATATTCCTGTGTTGTTGCTCACTGCTTTGGGAGAAGAAAATAATATTCTGGATGGACTGTCGATTGGTGCGGACGAATATCTCATCAAACCTTTCAGCGTGAAAATATTACGGGCGAATATCGCTAATCTGTTGGCAAACCGGGAACTGTTGCGCATGAGATATGCCAATCTGGATATAGAAGCGAAATCAATGGTTCCATCTGCAAACGGTACTAACAGCCTCGATTGGAAGTTTATATCAAATGTAAAGAAAATCGTGGATGAGAATATAAACAACCCTGAATTTTCCGTTAATGTGCTCTGTGAATCAAGTGGCATGAGCCGTACCAGTTTCTATTGTAAATTGAAAGCATTGACGGGACAGTCTCCGACAGAGTTTATTCGGGGGATGCGTTTGAAACGTGCTACCGAGTTATTGAAAGAGGGTGAATATGCTATTAATGAGATTTCAGACATGGTTGGATTCTCTGAAACTAAATATTTTCGGGAAGTATTCAAAAAATACTATAAGATGAGTCCGAGCAGGTATGCTAAAGAAGGAGGCAATCCCTCTGCTGAACTGGAAGATGACGAAGAAGATTGATAAATAAAAAGCGAATAGATACGTTGTATTTAAAAAAGTTCTCCTCTGTTATGGGTATCTATAACAGAGGAGAACTTTCTTTTTCAAGGCTTATAACTCTTTTCAGGGAAAAGCGGTTATTGATAAGGAAGTTATTTGCGAATCAAATATCTAATGAATAAATAACCTCCGAATACTTGCAGGCACATTCCGGGAATTCCAATGCGGAAATCCTGAATGGCATTGTAGAAATTTCCTATATACATCCACTCTCCCAATGTCCCTACAACTTGATAGGTAAGTACTACGCCAACCAATACCGGGATGGAGATACGTCCGAAACGTTGTGCGGCCCAACCGGCAGCAATGGCGAGCAATACGGACTTTAATAAAATAGCAGGCAGCACCACCGGCATCGGCATACCAAAAAGTGAGGAGTTGATAATAGGGGAAAGAACAGCAGTCAGCAGACCGACTTTCCATCCGTACTTATAAGCTCCGATCAGTGTGAAGAAATAGATAGGCAGCCAGGTTATTCCTCCTTGCGGTATGAGATGAAAAAATTGGGGAAAAAGGATGTTGCCAACGATGAATAACGAGGCTGCCAGATAAGTTCTCACATTGCCGTAATTCAGCGAATAGAGTTTTACAGTAGTTGATTCCATATCATTTTATTATTTAAAAGTTCAAATTAATACCACCCATAAACGTAGCTTTGGGCATGGGATAACCTGCATTTATTTCATAACGCTGTGCCAGCAGGTTCTCTCCTTTTATGAAGAGGTTAGCGAAACGGCAGACACGATAATTCCCACGAAGATTCCATAAAACAAAATGATCCTGTTGCTCGCTACCCTTTACAACAGAAGTATAAAGTCCTTTCGCATATTGTACTCCAGTCGATATACTCCAACGTCCGGAAGTATAGTCCGCCCCTGCATACAATTTATGTTCGGGGGCAGCAAGAACGGGATTCTCCATGTGCAACCAGCTATAATTGGCGTTCACATTCCAGTGTGAATTGATGTGGTAGCCTATATTCGTTTCAACTCCCCAATTCTCTATCTCTCCGGAATTGATATTCAATGGAGGAAAGAGTCCGTTTGACATAATCAGATTGTCGCCATTGATATAGTAAAGGCTGATTCCATAGGACAATACCCCTTCCAGCAGACGTTGTGAATAGGAAAGTTCATAGTTGATTAGTTTTTCCGGTTTCAATTCCGGGTTGGCAGGAGGAAACATATACATCTCACGAATGGTTGGATTACGGTATCCTTTGCTGACCATTGCTTTAAGTTCTGCATTCTTGGGTAAATGAAAAGCCAGTCCGCCTTGTGGAATCCATTCTGTACCTACGTGTGAATGGTGGTCTACACGAATACCTGCGTCCAGTGAGAACCAACTGCTGATATCCTGACGGAAATCAACGTATCCGGCAAACTCATCCATTTGCTTGTCTACTCCCGGAGTATGTTCACCCGTAGCCAGTACTTTGTTCCATGATTCACCTCCGAAGTGTTGATAATCAAATCCTACGGTCAAACGATTACCGGTAAAGAAAGTGGCACTCTGATACCATGATACACCCAGCATTTTGTCTTTAGAGTTGAAATGTGATTTTTGCGGTTCTTTTCCTATCTGATAGCCATCATTGATTTTATGCCGTCCCCAGTTATAGAAAAAGCTCAAACCTCCTGAAGTCTTTTCATAATGATTTTCCAAAGCGAACGATGTCATTCCACGAGTGATACGAGAATCGTTGTCAATCAGTGGTACTTGGATAGTCCCCGGATTGGAAGCATTAAAATGGGTTACATTCACATCTCCCCATACTTTCCAGAAAGAACTGATATCATAACCTAACTTTGCGTATCCACCATATTGCTCGAATCCCATATCGGGACGATGTCCATCTGTACGATTATATGATCCGGTTACGACGCTACTGAAACGTCCCTTCTTGACACGGTTGGAAAATTCAGTCTGCAACGTGTTATATGAACCGTACCCAACTTGCATATTCGTCTTCACACCTTCTTCCTGTTGCCGACGGGTAACAATATTAATCACACCACCCATGGCATTCGAACCATAAAGTACAGATGCAGGACCACGTAAAACTTCCACTTTCTCTGCCATCATAGATTGATAAGCATCCGCTATCGGATGTCCCATCAACCCCATGTACTGGGGATGACCGTCAATCAGTACCAATAATCCCGCTGTCGGACTACCACCGATACCACGCAAGCTCATGCCACCTGCAGCTCCGGTAGATACGCCATATCCCATGATGCCACGACTGGTAGTGAATAATCCCGGTACCTGCTCCGTTAACAACGGCAAAAGAGAAGGCTCATATCTTTTCTCAATTTGTTGCCTGCCGACTACGGAAATGGTCATCGGAAGATGACGCACATCGGTTTCATTACGTGTTCCGGTGACTACGACTTCATCAATCATATAATTTCTTCCGGCCTGTATGCTATCCTTTTTAGTCTGTGCCATTCCCGAGATGGAAAGCAAGCTACCGAACAGGAATAAACAAGCTGTATTTCTTTTCATACTTTATTTCGTGTTTCAAGTTTCTTCTTTTTACTTCTTATTTCTGATCTTTTCCAGAAAATCGCGGATCAGTGGTAATATTTCTTCTGCTGATTCCACTTCGCTGCACATTGTCTCTACAGGACATCCTCCTGTATGGTTACGGTTCCAGATAAAAGGTACTTTCTCTGTAAAACCAACTTTTATATCTGATTTCTGAAGCAACTCCAGAGCTTTGGTACTGATAATATCAGTATATAACTCTTTGATACCTCCCAGAATCATCAGGGCGGCAGCTCCCTTTCCAACCACCTTATCAGCAATCGAGGCTCCTTTAAGAAACTCCGGTTCCTGGGTCAGTAAATCATAGATATCAGCCACACCGCGTTGAGTGAAAGTACGGATTTCTCCTTTGTTGGCAATAGTACAGGAATATCCTCCCGTATGTAGTAAATTGATTAATTCTTCCATCTTTTCTTTTATAAAGTACCTTGTTTCAATTGTTCTACGAATTGATCTATCCGATGCAGCTCTTTCGGAATATCAATGTTCTGCGGACAGTGTGCCACACACTGGTTACAACCGATGCAATGGCTTGCCTGACGAAGTTTGGGCACGCTACGGTCATATCCGACTAGAAAAGCACGCCGGGCTTTCGCATAATTCTCATCCTGCCCGTTCCTGGGGACATTCCCTTCATTGACACAACGGTTGTAATGTAACAACACAGCAGGTATATCCAACCCATACGGACATGGCATACAATATTTGCAGTCGTTGCAAGGGATCGTTGGATATTTCAACATTAATTGTGCCGTTTCTTCGAGAAACTCTTTTTCTTCATCTGTCAACGGTTCCAAAGGAGAATAAGTGCGGAGATTATCTTGCAGATGTTCCATATAAGTCATGCCACTTAACACAGTCAGAATGTCCGGAAATGAACCGGCAAAACGGAAAGCCCAGGAAGCGACACTACTTTCCGGACGGCGTTGTTTGAGCCGTGCCACCAGGTTGTCATTCAATTTAGACAAACGACCTCCTAAAAGCGGTTCCATGATGATAGATGGAATTCCTCGTTTATGCAGTTCTCCATACAGATATTCAGCATCCGTATTCCGGGTATTGGTTTCTTTGGCATGTTTCCAGTCTACATAGTTCAATTGTATCTGTACGAAGTCCCACTTGAATTCATCGTGCCGTGAAAGCAGATAGTCATACACTTCGATATCCCCGTGATAGGAGAATCCCAAATTGCGGATACGTCCTGCCTCCCGTTCTTTCACCAGAAAGTCAAGCATTCCGTTATCCAGGTAGCGTCCTTTAAGGGCTTCCATTCCTCCCATGCCGATGCCGTGAAGCAGCATATAATCAATGTAATCTACCTGCAGGTCTGCAAACGATTTGTGGTACATCTTGAGCGATGCTTCACGAGACCATGTATCGGGAGAGAAATTGGATAACTTGGTGGCGATATAATATTTGTCACGGGGATGACGGCTCAATGCAATACCCGTTGCCTTTTCGGAAAAGCCCTGTACGTATGCCGGAGATGTATCGAAATAGTTTACTCCGTGAGCGATTGCATAATCTATCAATCCATTGACGGCATCTTGGTCGATAACTTCACCATTACCATCGGGAGCAGATTTGAGTGGCCAACGCATACAACCATATCCCAAAAGTGAAACACGGTCACCGGTGGTTGGAGATGTGCGGTAAGTCATTTTATCGGTGGGCACCTCTCCTTCTCCTGTTGCGCTACTTGCAGAAGTAGTTCCCTTTGAAGAGCATCCGTATAGCAGACCTGTCGATGTGGTTGCACTGATACCTACAATCTTAATAAAATCTCTTCTATTTATATCTTTCTTATTTTTTTCTTCCATAATCTTATACTGATTTAGATCAAATAATTCTGTGCATCTGGTGTCCGCTCACATAAATGGCGCTGAAAGGACGGGATGGACAAAGGTTCTCACACGCTCCGCAACCAATGCATTTTTCTACATTCACTACCGGAATCTTTAGAGAATCCGCTTTGTCAGGATCGGAAGCCACCATTTGTATGGCACCTGTCGGGCAATGGCGGGCACAGTTGCCACACTCCATTCCATCCGTCAAAGGCACACAGTTCTCTTTAATCCATACGGCATGTCCGATCTGAATAGCCGATTTCTCTGCAAGACTGGTCAGATGAATAGCATCTGCCGGGCATACTTCCGCACATTTTGCACATTCGGGACGACAATATCCACGTTCATACGACATTTCCGGTTGCATCAACGTCATCAGATTGTCCGAAGGACGCAACACCTGGTTGGGGCAAACAGATACGCATAATTGGCAGGCAGTGCAATGTTGAGCGAAATTGCGTGCGCTTAATGCACCTGGAGGATAAATCGGATTTTCTCTGTTCGGGATCTTCTTATCCTCAATAGTGGCTAACCCGCCGTCCACTTTCTTTTCCTGTGCTTTCAGGACAGAAGTTGTCGCAAAGATTGCCGATGCCGAAAGGAAACTACGGCGGGCATTATCAATCTGTTCGGTAGTGACAGACTTTGCTTTCATATCTTCGCTTGTAGCTGTTTCGTTTTTAGGTTTCCGTCGAGTGTATTTAATGGCTCCATGCTTACACTTTCCGATGCAATCCATACAAGTCACACAACGACTATAATCAATTTCATGAGCTTTTGAATTGATACATGATGCTTTGCAATTACGGGCACATAAACCGCAACTGTTACATTTGGAAGTATCAATCACCGGTTTGAATATCGCATATTTGGATATAAATCCCAATACAGTACCCACCGGACAGATGGTATTGCAATACGTCCGTCCATTGCGCCACGCCAGAATGAAAAGGACAATGAGAGTGACAACGGCAATAATCAGTGTTGAAAGGCTCTTCATCCATACGTCTACCTCATAAAAAGCATAACTATCCATTCGTTCGGCAAAGTATGCCAACAGGTTGTTTCCCCATTGCCAAACCGGCGCGAAAAGGCTGGAAGCTATCCGTCCATAAGCACTATACGGAGCCAGTAAGATAGCCAAAGAATTCAGCCCTGCAACCATCATTATAATGAACACTCCTAAAACGCCATACCGCAACCATTTCATTGCCGGTGAATAGCGGAAACGGTTTTTCTTTTGCTTACCGGATATCCACGAAACGATGTCCTGAAACACTCCCAACGGACAGATAACGGAGCAATAGATACGCCCGAACAGGAATGTAAGCACAATTAAAAACAATACGACACCTATATTCAAGGCTAATAAAGCCGGCAGAAATTGAATTTTCGCCAACCATCCGAACCATGTGTGCAATGTACCCGTAAAGTCGAGAAAAAGCAGGGTAATAAGCGTAAAGCACACAATAGCGGCTGAAAGTCTGATAGTACGTAGCATAAACTTTTTTAATTTTCAATTTATAGTAGTTATCTCTAAATGTCCAAAACAGTCAGGATTGAACCTTATGTATTTCAACGTTGCAAATTTAATCAGTGAAATTTGTTTTTCAACTATACAGATTACAGAATGTTTTACCAATTTTACTGATAAATAGAAAAGAAACGTTTAACCGTATTGGGTGAAGAGCTATTTTTCTAATGTCACGACCTCTCCGATCTCCGGAATCAATACATTGAGGAAATCTTTATTCTTCATCTCTTCTGCATTCTTCAAAGGCTCGTCCCAACGATGTTTGGCTAACGCATATTTAGAATGATGTACGGTCAGGACTCTCTTCGCTTTTAAGTCTCTGGCTGTCTGCGCCATATATTGGGGCATGAGGTGAATTAAGCTCCACTCTTTGTCGTATTGTCCATTTTCAAGAATGGCGAGGTCAATATCGGAAAAACGTTCACCTATTTCTGCATAATGGGTATCATACCCTCCATCTCCGCTGATATAGATCTTCTGTGAAGGTGTCTCCAATAGAAAAGAAGCCCAAAGTGACTGGTTGGCAGTAAGTCCGCGGCCGGAGAAATGACGGGCGGGCAAACAATGTATCATAAAGCCGGGAGCAAGACGTGCATCTTCATTCCAGTCAAGTTCTACTATACGATCTTTATCAAATCCCCAGTAGTCAAAATGCTCACCGACACCTAACGGACAAATCACAGTTTCAATACGGTCTTTTAGTCTTTTGACCGTATGATAATCCAGATGATCCCAATGGTCGTGACTAATCACCAGATAATCAATATCCGGCATATCATCCGGTTGATAAAGTTCCGTGCCTTCGAATGGCTTGTTAACAAAAGAAACGGGAGAAGCCATACTAAATACCGGGTCTACCAATATGCGCTTTCCTCCCGTTTGAATCAGGTAAGATGAATGTCCGAACCATACCAACACATCCTCATTGCGGTCAATCTTCCGTAAATCTGTTTTCTTTGCTTTGATAGGCTCTTCGGGACGTAAACCGTCTATTTCTCTGAAAATAAACTCCCAGATTCCTTTCAAACGCCCCCTATCGGAGGTCATTAATACAGTTTCGTGCAGGTTTTTAAATTCTCCATTTCTGTAATTGGGAGATTTTCTGACTCTTTCCAGTCGCTCCCCACGGGGAGTTCTGCCAAAGCTAGGCTGATTGATAAAAATAACGACTGACACAGCCATCAACGCTATTATAACTAATATACATCCTATAATCATACGTGCTCTGAATTTCTTGGATATACTACGCATATAATTAATAACTGAATTATTTCACGCAGCAAATATACAGGTATTCAGAGAGCCCGTTAGTATATATATTACAGATTGTTATACCATAATTACTGAAAGCAGTTGTCTGTTGTGTGTCAGTCGATTGTGTGAACAAACCTTTTTTTATTCAGTTCTTTAGAAATAAATCTTGTAACTGATGTTCGGAATCAGCCCTGCTCCATCCTTTTCTTCAATGACATTCATTTTTTCATTGTATTGATAAAAATGCATTCCGGTACGCATACCTACATTCAGTATCTTCAGAGAGAACTCGTGGGACATTCTTTTCTTATTAATCCGGAAGCTGATAGAAACATCGCCGTTAATAGACGGATTAAATCGTTTGGTATATGCCTTGCTTTCGTCAAAAACGATGTCGCGTTCTTCCTGGCTTTTTTCCTCATCCACAGGTGTGTAGCGCCCTCCTCCCTGGAAAAACATGCGTCCGTTTATACTTAATACATTTTGTTTGAGTCTGCCAACCATCCATTCTTTTCCGGCGAGCAAATTCACTAAATAACTTTTGTCCAGTCTTGTATTTCGCCAGATACGATCCCCTCCCCTGTACTTCGACTTGAATAATGAACCTGTTATCATATAGTAGAAGCCATTTTTCATGTACTGCTCCAGTGTTATATCTATTCCATAATTCTTTGCTGTTCCGGTGTTTGTTAAGATCCGGTCTAAATAGAATTCCTCGTAATTAATAATCGAAAAAGAAGAATTCTCTTCCACTGGTATGTGGAACAGATATTGATAATAGGGTTCTATCTTGAGATGCAGACTCTGATTAATATTCCAGTCATAAGTAAATCCGAAATGATGTGCCTTGGAAAAATCAAGATATCGGTTTGATTCCTTTTTATTATTGATTATCTGTTCAACAAAGTAATAGTCGAGCCTTTCCCTGCGGCTATGTAGTCCGTAAGCTACTGCTAAAGAATGTGCCGGCTTTATTTCCCATTTAAGCGCAACTCTCGGTTCTATCGACCAGTTCTTATTTAAAGTAAAGTATTGTCCGGTAGCTCCTAAGCTGGTTGTCAGGCTGTTACTCAAGTTTATTACGGAACTACTATATGCCGAAAGGACCGTGCTTTCTCCATTACCTTTCGAAAGCTGCTCCATTGGTTTGTTTAATCCTAAATAAGGACTGACCTTGTAATCAAGGTCATATTTAAGTTCTGTAATGGTAATTCCTGTTCTATTGGTATGCCTCGAACTGAATTTCTTATTCAGATAAGAATTGAACACAAAATTCCATCTGCTGTTTTGGATATCTGCTACTTGGACAATTTCATTGTCTGTATGCAAATCAGCCATTGAACGGTCCTTGGAATAGGTAGCGGATAGAGAAGAACGGATATATGTATTTTCATCAATTACATATTTGTGTGCTAATCCGCCAGCCAGCTTGTCCAGTTTGTTGGATCCCGATGAACGGTCTCCCATCGTTTCCCATTCGGAACGTTCCAAAGCATCCACTTTATTCCTGTCGGCCAATCCTAATCCCCAAATTGAAAAGGTACCGGCTTTACGTGTGGGAAAGTTCAGTTTAAAAGCTAGATCCTGATATTTCAGGTTGATGTCATTGCCCGATGCCAGTGAAGTAGTGGAAAAGCGATAATTCACCAGATAAGAGCTTCCCCTTTTTTTGCTGATAGGACCTTCCGAAGCTAAATCTACTCCCATGAGTCCGACCTGAAAAGCATGTTCGTACTTCTGATTATTACCATTTCGTAGATGCATATCGAAAACACCTGATAGGGCATTACTGTATTCCGCCGGGAAAGCTCCGTTGTAGAAATCGGAGTTGCCGATAACCTGCGTACTCAAAGCAGACAGGAATCCTCCTCCCAAGCCTGATAGATCGGCAAAGTGGGTAGGATTAGGTATTTCAATCCCCTCCAATCTCCATTGTGTAAATTGTGGGGCATTTCCCCGGATAGCAACCGCATTGGTGCCGACATCTCCCGCTACTCCTGCGAATGCAGAACTTAACCGTGCAGGATCGTCAAAGCCATTGGCAAATCGTGACGCTTCTTCGATACTAATCATACGTCCTCCTGTGATGGCCATCGGGTTGACGGTCCTGTTTTTCTTTATTTCCGGTTTGACAAGTACTTCAGCCAAATCCTGCACATTTTCATCCATAGGAATTTCTACAAACACTTCTTTAGATGAAGTGACAGATACTTCGCTGATGATACTTGGACGATATCCCATAAAAGATGCCTGAATATTATAACGACCTACCGGGACATTATTAATCCGAAAGTTTCCCCGTCCATCCGTCGAACCTCCCCGTGAGGGATCTTCTGCTATACAGACGGAGGCATATTCTATGGGCGTATTGGTTTTGGAGTCAACAACGATTCCTCTTATGGTTTGAGTCAGTTTTTGTGTATCATTGTTGGCGGGCTTTTGCTTGTTATCTTGCGAAGAAATAATAATATGATATCCTTTTATCTTATATACATATCCGGTTTCCTTCAATAGTTGAGTCATAGCTTTGTCGATGGCTACATTTTTAAGAGATAAAGATTGTTTCTTTTCTATATCCAGATTTGACTGTTCATAAGCAATGCTATATCCCGTTTGTACTTCTATTTGTGCAAAAGCCTCTTTTAGTGAGATACTTTTATTTTGTATGGTAATTTTATTTTCTTTATTCTGTGCAACAGTTGTGAGAGAGAGAAAAGTAAAAAATAAAAAAATGGCAAGCTTAGCCGCCCGTTTATTCGTATTTATTCGATTCATTATTCTATATTTGTATGTTGATACTTCATTTTACGTCACTTGTTGAATGAGGGTAGACATTTCAGAACTGGGAAGAGGGTCTCAAGCTGCTTCCCGGTTCTTTTTATTCATAGGCTGTTTCTTTTTATTATTGGGTTAATACTATTTTCTTTTCATACTGCTGATAATCAAAGCCGATTATATCTTTCAATATATTCAGTATTTCATCCAGGCTTTCATCTTTCAGGAATTTGACTGTATATCGTTTGGATGCAGGGATATTTGCTGTATTATCAATCGTGGTGTTATAGTGTCTTTCCAGAGTTCGGAATATTTCTCCGGCGCTGGCATTGGTAAAGACCAGTTTTCCCACCATCCAAGAGTTTGTATCATTCGTATCTATCACTGATATATGGATATCTGATGTTTTTTTGTCGTATGTAAGTTGCTCATTAGGCTTTAGTATATGGGGAGATTGGGCATGAATACTCACTTCCACCTTACCGCTAGTCAATGTAGTCGTTATTTTTTCATCATTAGGATAAGCTTTCACGTTGAATCTGGTTCCAAGCACTTTCACAGAAAGTTGGGAGGTTTCTACAATAAAAGGACTTACAGTATCTTTTTTGACAGAGAAATAAGCTTCACCGTTGAGAATGACCTGACGTTTATCTTTGGCAAAAGTCTCCGGATATAAAATGGAACTTCCCGCATTCAACCATACTTCCGAACTGTCCGGCAAGATTAGACGCTTCTGTTCTCCATAGGCAACAGATACCTCTATCATTTCGTTTCGGGGAGAAAGATAGTAGAACATTCCTCCTGCCAATAAAAACAAAGGAACAATAACGGCGGCAACACGGGCAAACTTCTGATAAGAAGCTACGTTGGTCAGATGCTCCTTATTATATCCTGTTCTTAAGTTTACCCGTTCCAATGAGACATAAGTGCTCGAATCGGCTTCTACGTCCAATTCATTCCAATAATCCAATGAAGCTTTTGCTTTCGCCTGCTGATTTTGGTCTTTAATGATCCACTTCTGCACTTTCTCTTCCGTTTCGGATGGAAAGCGTGCGGAGAGGAACATTTTGATGATTTTACTGATATTACTTTTCTTCATTTTTGCTGCACTTTACTATATATACAGTTTAGTGGCAAAAAGCTCAATAAGAAAGTGGAAGTTTTTTTATAAAGCAGAATGAAAAAGAATATAATGCTATAATAGTGATACCAGAAAACATGAAATAACCTTCCGTATTTCTTTCAAAGCAAGACTTAGCTGGCTTTCAACATTTCTTTTGGTAGTATTCAGGCGTTCGGCAATTTCGGCATTGGATAATCCTTCGTTACGACTCAATGTATAAATCATTCTCCGTTGTTCGGGCATTCCTCCGACAAGTTCGTCAATCAGCATTTCCAATTCCTTGGCAATAAGGTCTTCTTCGGAAGTAGAGCTATATCCTGTTTCTTGATTATGGTTCAGGTAGGCATCACATACATATTTATGTTTCAGAAAGTTGATTGCTGCATTTCTTGCAATGGTGTGCAAATAAGAATTGAATGATTTGGACGTATCAATCGAATGACGGTTGATCCAAAGATTGACAAATAAATCCTCTGTCAGCTCTTCCGCATCAGGTTCTGATTTTATATATCCGTCAATGAATGTTTTGGTTTTGTTGTAGTATGCTATAAAAATAGTCTCAAAGGCCTTGTGATTCCCATCCTGAAAGGCCTCCAACGTTTTTATATCAATGTTGTTATTCATACTATCTCCCAATTTTCATTTCATTGGGACAAAAGAAGCAATAATTTATTTTATAAAGATGGTCTTTTTTGAAATATTAATGATATTAGAAAGATTTATTCTATTTTCAAGATTCTCTTCATCTCCGGACGAAAGCTGTCACCCCAGATTTCCAGTTGCTCAATCAAAGGAATCAGCGTCTTTCCCAATTCGGTGATAGCATATTCCGAATGGGGAGGAAGCTCCATGAATATCTTTTTGCTGATAATGCCGTGCATCTCCAATTCTTTCAGTTGTTGATTGATGACCCGGGGACTTGCCTCGGTAAATAAACGATGCAGCTCGCTGGGACGTTTCGGACCAGTGCATAATTCCTGAATGATGCAACTTTTCCATTTTCCCCCGATCACTTCCATCGTAATCTTTATCCCACAATCAATATCAAAAGGAATTTTCTTCTTATACATAGTTTTCTGCTTTTCTGCAAAAATAAGGATATCACTACAAAAACAAAAATAATAACCCCAAAATGTAGTATAGGGCTAAATTTATCAGTATATGAATAATTCGTCCCTACTTGCCGATGTTTCAGGTATTCCCTACTTTTGCTTCAAAAAGATGAGAAAGTATTTATTATCACTTGCATTAGTCGTTGGAGTCGTTTCAATGAATGCACAAGAAAAAGTAACAAACAATGTAAATATGGAAAATAAAAAATCAACTCTTCGTTTTATCTATCCTCAATGGCAAGGAGGAATTGTAGATCATTGGATGCCTGATATTCCGGCGGAAGATTCATCCAGAGGCTACTATCTGGGAGCACAGTTATTGAACTATTTAGCCCCACAGACCGGTCAGAATACGGTCGAAGTTCCGGTTTCACTGGATATAAATGACAGAGCGACGAAAAAAGGTATCAGTGCACGCAGTGTCATACTGAAACAAACTAAAGCTGCGCTCGATCTGCTTAAAGAGAATCATCCGGACCGGATTGTCACTTTAGGAGGAGAATGTTCCGTAAGTGTTGTTCCGTTTACTTATTTAATTAATAGATACCCGGATGATGTAGCTATTGTCTGGATAGACGCGCATCCCGACATCAATCTGCCTTATGATGAATATAAGGGTTATCATGCAATGGCACTAACAGCTTGTTTGGGAATGGGAGATGAAGAAATTATGGAATTACTTCCGGGAAAAACAGATGCTTCCAAAGCCCTGATTGTCGGACTCCGCTCATGGGATGAGGGTATGCAGGAACGACAAAGAAAGCTGGGAATTAAAGGATTATCTCCACAGGAAGTTGCCAATGATCGTACAAAGATTATGGAATGGCTGAAAAGTACCGGGGTTTCGAAGGTGGTTATACATTTCGATATGGATGTATTGGACCCAGCAGAGATAATCGCTGCCGTAGGCATTGAGCCTAACGGCATGAAGATTGAAGAAGTAGTTCGTATCATTAATGATATATCCTCCGAATATGATCTGGTAGGACTTACAGTTGCCGAACCTATGCCACGAGTGGCAATCAAACTTAGAAATATGCTCAATCAGTTACCTCTATTGAAAGATTAAATTCCCCTTTGACGAGGACGGTAAAGAATACCGAATACATTCAGTAGATACCCCAATAAACACAATAATGGGGCAATACGTATGCGTGTCCCACTAAATATATCGGGATTATAGGCGGCAAGGGTACTCCCCTCGCCGCTCATTAATATATATCCTATGATAATCAATATAGAGCCGATAATTAAGATGACGTAATTTCTTTTGCCCAATACTGTTTTTATTTCTTCTTCTCTTATTCTTTTCGATTTCATATTCTTTGAGTTTAGTTGTGATAATTCATTAGTTGAGTAAAGCGCATATATTTCTTTTCAAATTGCTGATTACTCTGTTCATATCTCTCTTTATCCATACTCTTCAGTAATTCATTACACTGATTCCATTGCCAGAACCTATACAAACAATCCTGTTGAACCATCCCTATCCGGTTATCTCCCAATGAGAAAGCCCAGTCGATATAATTTTCCGATTCTGCTATCAGATGATTCAATAGATCGGTCGCTTTCTGCGTTTCTCCTATGGAAGCATAAGCGGTGGCTATATCATACGAACCACTCTCGTATACTTCAGGAACATTATATGCCGGAATAGCTTGCCCAGCATATTCCAATACTTTTCTGGCACGGATGTCGTCTCCTTGTTTCACCAATTCTTTAGCCAGTTGCGCAAAGAGCCTTCGATGAGAATAACAGATGCGCAGGGTTGTTTCGTCCAGATAAAGTCCGGGAGTATCCAATCCTCCGTATTTATATCTGTTCATCACATTCTCGTAGAGCTTCTCCGTATCTATGGCATATCCATTGCCTTCTTCCACGTCTCCCCATTCTTTATAGTTGAAAGGAGTAAACCGGAATGCTAACCCTTCCTGAACAAAGTAGTCATCAAACTTCAGTTTACTGGAGTTGCCTACCGAGATAGCCATGTACAGGGGACGTTCCCAGTTACAGTTAGCCAGGATCTCGAGCATGAGTAAGTCCACTTTAGTCAACAGACGTATATTTTTTAGAGAAATAGACAGTTTATCCGGTATTGCATCTCTTAGTTCTTCCCCTTTTAAATGACGAATGGCTTCAGGCAACATCATTCCAGAACGGAGTACTGCATCCTTATCAATATAAATATTTATTGTATCGGTAGGTATCACATGGAATTCCTGTTTCTCTGCGAACACCCAATATTTCAGGATATTCTTTATTTCATACGGATCATTTCCAAAACTATCACGGGCTTCTTCGGGATGTTTCTGATACAATGCTTCTATCTGTTTCTTCAATTCCGGACGAACAGCCACATATTCGTTCTTCCCTTCCTGGTATTGATTTTGATCCCAACTGATCGGCAGTCCGGGAGCATCGTACAGAGGACATTGTTGCTGATAAATGTACCAGTCGGTCTGCGCATAACTTAAATTGCAGATACGTACATCTCTGCGTACTTCTTCCGTATCCTGATTATACCACAAGGGGAACGTATCATTATCCCCGTTACAGAATATGATCGGATTTCCTTTGTCGGGAAGTGTCATCAGATAATTAGCTCCAAAGTCACGACAGGTATACCGGTTGCTTCGATCGTGGTCATCCCAAGTCTGGCTTGCCATTTGTATGGGGACAAACAGGCAAAGCAGCATAAGTAAGCCGACTGGGAGGATTTTTTCCTGTTTCCTGCGAAGCATGTCACAGCATCCGGCGACTCCCATTCCAATCCAGATAGCGAACGCATAAAACGAACCTGCATACGCATAATCCCGTTCACGGGGTTGTCCGGGAGTCTGATTCAGATAGAGCACAATAGCCAATCCCGTCATAAAGAAAAGGAAAAATAAGACACTGAATTGCTGCTTGCCTTTTTTCCCACGTGTCCATTGCCAATAGATACCGAGTAATCCTAATAATAATGGTAAACCATAGAACACATTGTGACCTTTGTTCTCACGCAAAGATTCCGGCAAAAGTTTTTGATCCCCCAGTCGCAGATTATCAAGCCAGGAAATTCCTGTAATCCAGTTACCATGTTCCGGTTCACCGCTTCCTTGAATATCATTCTGTCGTCCGACAAAATTCCATAGGAAATAGCGCCAGTACATGTAATTGAGTTGGTATGTGATAAAATAAGTCAGGTTCTCTTTTTGTGTAGGAGCCTCATTCGCACCTCCACCGGACCATCCTTTGTAAGAAGCGGCCGAACGATCATTCCACATTCGCGGAAACAACATATTTTGAGTGTAGCACACGTCTTCCTTATAGCGAATAATTTTATACTTGCCTTCTTTCTTATCCGGCCGATAGATGGCACTACCTTTTTCTGTCTTTACCTTGTAATAGTCTCCTTCGGGCACATACTCCGGTTCGGACGCATAGGTTCTCCCATAAAGTAAAGGAGCACTTTCATACTGTTCGCGATTCAGGTAGCTTTTGAGTGTGAAAATAGTATCCGGTGCATTCTCATTGAGCGGTGTATTAGCATTGGCACGAATGAGTATGACCGCATAGGTGGTATATCCTATGGTGAGCATGAGTAAACACCACAAACCGGTATTCACGATGCGTTTTCTGAACCGATAAATGGCTCCTATCAGTAAAAACAGGACCAAACCCAGAAAGACGATCAATCCTGACTGGAAGGGTAATCCCATCACATTGACAAAGAATAATTCGAACCATCCTCCTACATCAGCCATTCCGGGTATATAAACAAAAAGAATCAATACAATAAGAATACCGGATAATGCAATGGCCCCGATAACTCCCTTGAGTGATAGAGTCTGATATTTTTGGTAATAGAACACTAATACAATGGCAGGAATACAAAGCAGATTAAGCAAATGCACTCCGATTGAAAGCCCTATAATATAGGCTATCAGGATAATCCAGCGGTCACCGGACACAGAATCAGCTTCATCCTGCCAGCGAAGAATCATCCAAAATACCAAGGCTGTGAGGAAAGAAGAGAAGGCATATACCTCCCCCTCTACCGCACTAAACCAGAATGTATCACTGAAAGTATAAGCTAAAGCTCCCACAAAACCTGCTCCCAGAATGATAATAACATCCATAACAGATAATTTCCGTTCATCGCCCACAAGCAAGGCTCTCACTAATCGGGTAATACTCCAGAAAAGAAACAAGATACAACCGGCACTCAATAGTGCATTTAAAAAGTTGACCATTCCCGACACTTGCGAAGCATCGGAAGCAAGCTGGGTAAACAGGTTGCCGACAAGCATATAGAAAGGTGCTCCCGGCGGATGCCCTACCTGTAATTTTTCAGCACAAGAAATAAATTCGGGACAATCCCAGAAACTTGCGGTTGGTTCGATGGTCATCCCATACACAAATGCTGCTATCAGAAAGACCAGCCACCCACCGAAATCATTCCATCTTTTAAATAATAAGTTGCTCATTGTTCTGTACTTTTTTATTTGCAAAGTTACAGGACATACTGCTAAAACAGGCATTTTTTACCGGACGGATACGGACGGTCGTCAATGATAATATGTTGATAATCAATAATAATAAAAGTGAAGAGATAGACAAAAACAGACAGAGGATAAATTAGGTACAAATTAATAATGGCATAGTAAAGTAAATGGCATAAAAATGACAATGTATCAAATATGAAAAAACTATTGGGATATTAGGAAAAACAAGTGCCACTCTTGTTTTTTGCTATTTAATTTCGTATCTTTAATGACTTTCATTCTTCTAAAGACAGATAATCATATTACAGAATGACAAATATCACCTTATAAAGTGACATTTGTCACCCTATAGGATGCCCATCGTCCCGTTATAACGGGACAACTACCCGACTGCATAAAAGATTACTAATTTCTGTACTAAAAACCATTAATCTCTGCAACGAAAATCCTTAAATGTAGTAAGGAGATAATGAATCATTACCAGATAATAATTAATTTCTTGCACAAAATGAAAGATCCCCCAATGATTTCACAATATCTTCCAGTGACTCTTTAGAATTTGCCAGCATCAGTTTCTCCGTTTTTATTCTGGAGATTCTCCGGGTCAGCGTCTCTGTAGTCAGTTTCATTAAATCAGCAAAGCAAGCAGGTTGGACTCCCTCCCGCAGAAAAGCACATACCCTTAAATCCTCTTCTGTGAGCTTCGGACCTATTTCTTTCAATTTAGATACAAGTCCATAGACGTTTTCCTGAAGTCGCAGTAACTCTGTCCAGTCTTTCTCGGAGAAAGAAGGGATTTTAGAAGACAAAACATTCCGTTCTTTAAACTGTCGTACTTTTGAGACAACGGGGGAACTTTCATAGATATGTAGTTGAAGAGACTGATACTTCTCTTCGAGATGGTTACATTGCAAAATCAGCTTATCCGATTCAACATCTTTTTTCAGTATTTCTTCTTTGAAAAGATCCAATTGGGAAAGTGCGTGCCGATTTTTCTTCCAGAGTAGCCCAAGTAACAAAGACATCACACCAAACATTCCTAAAGCAGAAGAAAGAATTACTGAAGAATCGCTTTTACCGTCATTCAACATCAACTGACTGGCGTATGCCTTTCTCTCCATTTCCAGTGCTTCATCAAAGTTACCGTATTTCTGATAATAAAGACTACATCGTTTGCAGATTTTTGCCAGATGATCGTATTCCTCTGTTTCTTTGGCAAGTTTGATTGCCTCCTTAAAGTGGATTTCTGCCTCCTCTTTCTGTTCCAGATCACTTTCTACACAGGCAAGATAATAATATGCTTTGGATTTTTGATATTCATTGCCATTCTTCTCATAATAAGATGCCGCCTGCCTGATCTGCTTATCAGAGGAATGAGGAATGTTTTTATCCTCGTTGAGCTGGGTACACAATAAATTATATTCTGCCAGTTGAGCTTCATTCATTTGACTTGTCTGAATAGTCTCAAGAATAATAGATGCCGTATCCGGGTCCTGTGCCATGAGTTGTGCGGCTTTGTCTAACCCTTGCTTCACACTCGTTCCTTCCGGATGACATGCAGCCAATGAAAGGAGCATCATATACAATAAAATTCGAAGGTTATTCATAACTCTATTTTTGTCTTTACAAAGGATTGATTGGATTTGCAAATATAAAAAATAATCGGTATTTATCCTTCTCTAAGTCATACAAAAAGTATAGTGACGCTATCCTCTCCTTATAGCTACGCTATCCGGGTGTGATAGTGACACTATTTGGCAAGGATAGCGTCACTATGTTTTTTTGACAAATATCAAGCCGTTGTGCACTGCTAATTAAGAAGATAAGCCGTATCTTTGTAGCAAACAAGAAAATTATATATCATGATTAAAAACATTGTATTTGATTTTGGAGGAGTGATTGTAGATATTGATCGTGACAAAGCGGTTCAGGCATTTATCAAACTGGGACTGGCAGATGCTGATACCCGGCTGGATAAATATCACCAGACCGGCATCTTTCAAGAACTGGAAGAAGGAAAGCTAAGTGCGGATGAGTTTCGGAAACAACTGGGGGATTTATGTGGCCGTCCATTGACGATGGAGGAAACCAAACAGGCATGGCTGGGCTTTTTCAATGAAGTGAATCTAAATAAACTCGATTATATATTGGAATTGAGAAAGTCCTATCATGTGTATATTTTAAGTAATACCAATCCTTTTGTTATGTCGTGGGCATGCAGCTCTGATTTCTCATCGAAGAAAAAGCCGCTGAATGATTATTGTGACAAACTATATTTGTCTTATGAGGTCGGTCATACGAAACCTGCGCCCGAAATTTTCGAATTTATGGTAAATGATTGCAATATCATTCCTTCCGAAACTTTATTTGTAGATGACGGTGCTTCGAATATCCATATAGGCAAGGAACTCGGATTTGAAACGTTCCAACCGAAGAATGGTGAAGATTGGCGGGAAGAAATGACTGCTATCTTGCAGAAATGATAATTGAGCAGTTAGTACCATACCGCAAATAAAAAATATGCAACCACAAGTCATACTTATCACCGGAGCATCTTCCGGATTCGGTAAGATTACCGCCCAAATGTTATCGGAACAAGGGCACATCGTTTATGGAACAAGCCGGAAACCTTCCGAAGACATGAATCAAGTAAAGATGCTTGTTGTCGATGTTACCAATTCCTTTTCCGTTTGTCAGGCCGTAGAGCGGATTCTATTGGAGCAAGGACGGATTGATGTATTGATTAATAATGCCGGAATAGGTATTGGTGGTGCATTGGAACTTGCCACTGAAGAAGAAGTGAATATACAAATGAATACAAACTTCTTCGGCGTAGTGAATATGTGTAAAGCTGTTTTGCCATCTATGCGAAAGGCACGAAAAGGAAAGATTATCAATATCAGCTCTATCGGTGGTGTAATGGGAATCCCCTATCAGGGATTTTATTCTGCTTCGAAATTTGCTGTGGAGGGATATAGCGAAGCATTGGCTTTAGAGGTTCATCCGTTCCATATAAAGGTTTGTGTAGTAGAACCGGGAGACTTTAACACCGGATTTACTGATAACCGGAATATCTCCGAACAGACAAGACTGGATGCCGATTATGGAGAAAGTTTTCTGAAATCATTGGAGATTATAGAAAAAGAAGAACGTAATGGATGCCATCCGCGGAAGTTGGGTGCTGCCATCTGTAAGATAGTGGAATGTACCAATCCTCCTTTTCGGACGAAAGTAGGTCCTTGGATACAGGTATTGTTTGCGAAGAGTAAAAAATGGTTGCCTGATGCAGTGATGCAATATGCCTTACGGATATTCTACGCAATTAAGTAAACGATACGATATATAAAAGAAACTGTTCTCAAAGTTCCTAAAAGAAAAATCGTCCTTACTACAACCTATCGTAGTAAGGACGATTTTGTAAAATCAAGGCTTTTTTGAACGGCCTCTTTTTTTGATTTGAATATCTTCTATGTTTCCAGATTAACCTTTCGGAACCAATTCCAAAAACATGGTAGTAGTCAGCAACACGGCCAGTCCGACGCAAACGCTTATCAACAGCCAATTGATATATTTTGCTTTCGGCTTGGTGTCGGCATGCAGATTATTCAGGAAATATTCCCTAAAGAAAAGATACAGGCCGGGGATCGTGGCACTTGCCAATAAGAAATCTTCCGGAATCTGAAAGAAATAAGTTTTGGATAATCCGATCAGCGACCAGTGGCAAAGGAACAATACCAAAAACATATTGACCTTTTGCGCAAACAGCAATAACAATCCGATGGTAAACACCACTACCGAACAAGGCATGACCGGAGATGTCATTTCCGGGAATGAGAGACCGCGTGCCAATGAAACCAAAGGGTATATAAAAGGCATTGCTAACAGCACATAAGACAGCAAATCATATTTGTGGGTACGTTCGAAGGTAGTATATCCCGTAATCGCATCCCATATCCAAATGATAGCCATCACACCCCAAAACATAGCCATTACTCCATTATAACTACGCTCTTCACAGTAGATATAATAGTAGACCAGAGAAATCCACGTATACAAGCCTATCATATAGAACTTCATCGCCATTTTCACCCACGGACGTGGTCGGCCGATAAGCAATCCGGTCAATGCAATACCAATCAGAATGATAACTATCTGTAACAGCCAGGTAGCTGAATTATAATATGCAATTGTTCTCCAAAAAATCTCCATAAAAGTTCGTTTTAGTGTCTTGTTAATGAAAAGGCTCTATGTGGGAACAGGAACATCGGGAACGTAGCTCCTACCGCCAACATGAAAATCACTGTGCTTGCTATCAGAGTATTAGAGAAGAACATCGACATGAACTTGTCCAGCTTATCCGGATCATTCACATTTTGCAGACACATGATAAGTGAAAATACCATGTTGTATGCAAACTTTCCCGGAATCATGGGAAGCAACGCCGGAATGTACAATACCGTCATCGGGCAATATACTTTTTTCCCTAACCACAAACTACCGAAGCCGATGACTAATCCGGCAAACAACGAACCTGTGGCAATATCCACGCCTAAATAGGTCATCAAACAAAAACGACAGGCGTGTCCCAGTGCTGCCAGTATGGCAATCATTTTGAATGCACGCAAAGGAGGATCGGAAATTGCACCAAATCCTATACCTGCTACTGCTGCAAAAAATCCATCCGTAAGAATGTCAAGTGCTATCATATCAAATTAAACTATTTTTTACCATTAATAATGTGAAGGAAAGTCCGATAGCGATGCTGACAATCAACAAAGAAGCCTCTGTCAGACGGGCAAATCCTGTTAATACATATCCCTCTACTACATCAATCACGCCATTAATCAAAGGCACCCCAGGTACAAGATAAAGCACGCTGGTTGCCATGGCAATCTCCGAAGTTGTGTCGAAAATCAGCGCGGTGGAAGCACACAGGGAAGCAACAAAAGCCGAGACTATAAATACAACATAATGATTGATCTTTTTTGCCTGCATTTGTTGTTTCAGGTAGAATCCTGTAATGGTAGCCGAGAACACAATTCCCATCGAAATTAAATCACCGCCGAACAATTTGCAGAAAGACGCATTGGCAAATCCTACTAGTAGTAAAACGAAAAGCGGATGTATCCGCGGAGCAGAAATAATCTTCTTGTATTTGTCTTTCAGTTCTTCCAATGACAAATGATTGTCTACTGCTTCCCAGCTTAATGCGCTTAACTCTGAATTATGTTCAAAACTGATCGGGTGTGCAGGAATGTCTATGACCTCGTTACAAGCCTCGTTTGTTTCTTTGTCTATAATAGTCAGAATGATGTTTCTATGAAATACGCTTAATTTGACATCTAGTCCGAAAGCCTCTCCAATACGCTTTGTGTTGCGTACCACCCGCGAGGTGTGTACTCCGGCCCCCATTAAATGGGCTGAATATTCTGCAATAAATTTACCTATGGATAATAAAGATTCGCCTGTCTTCATGAATATGATATTTTTAAATCGGGCGCAAAAGTACAAAAAAAATAGATACCTTTGCCGCGATTAAAAATAAAAAATGCATGAATAACCAATTTACGCATCCTAAAGAGAGAATACGTTTTGCCATATTGACTTTTTTCTTTGCTCAAGGACTTTGTATGGCAAGTTGGGCTAGCCGAATCCCTGATTTCAAAGACGTTTTTGCCGCAAATTATGCTTTCTACTGGGGACTGATTTTATTTATGATTCCTGTCGGAAAGTTTGTCGCGATCCCCTTGGCCGGCTATCTTGTTTCGAAGTTAGGAAGCCGGAGCATGGTACAGGTCAGTATTCTGGGATACGCTTCATCCCTGCTTTGCATCGGGCTGGCTCATGAGGTCTATCTTTTAGGCTTTCTGCTCTTCTGCTTCGGGGTGTGCTGGAATTTGTGTGATATATCATTCAATACACAAGGCGTTGAGGTGGAACGTTTGTATGGTAAAACCATTATGGCCACTTTTCATGGAGGATGGAGTCTGGGGGCATGTGCAGGAGCACTTATCGGCTTCGTAATGATTTTGGCAGGAGTCTCCCCCATCTGGCATTATACACTGATATTTATCATCATCCTTATAATTGTATTTTCCGGGCGGAAATATTTGCAGGAGAGCGCACCGCAGGAAACGGAAGTTTCTGATACAAAGACGCAGGAAAGAAATACAGCCAAAGCTCCCAATGGTTTTCGCCTGTTATTTCAAAAACCGGAAATGCTGCTTTTGCAGTTAGGACTTGTCGGACTGTTTGCGCTGATTGTAGAAAGTGCGATGTTCGACTGGAGTGCCGTTTATTTCGAATCAGTGGTTCATGTACCTAAATCATTGCAAATCGGTTTTCTTGTATTTATGATTATGATGGCAACGGGCCGTTTTCTGACTAACTATGCTTATCAGCTTTGGGGAAAGAAGAAAGTCCTGCAACTGGCGGGCAGCTTTATCTGTATCGGTTTTTTTGTTTCTGCCCTGTTAGGAGGAGTTTTTGGATCTATGGCCATGAAAGTAATTATCAATTCTTTGGGTTTCATGCTGGTCGGCTTGGGTATTTCCTGTATTGTGCCTACTTTGTACAGTTTCGTGGGAGCAAAATCAAAAACACCGATCAGTATTGCACTTACCATTCTGTCAAGCATCAGTTTTATAGGCTCGCTGATTGCTCCCCTGCTTATCGGTGCCATCTCGCAGGCGTTCGATATCCGTATCGCTTATATGATTATCGGCATATTGGGTGGATGTATCGTATTAATAGTCAGTTTCAGTAGTGCTTTCGATATTCAGGAATCCGGCGATAAACCTGAATAGAACAAATAAAAAACGCAGCCTTTCACAGTGTTTAAAATTAAACCTCCTGTGAAAGGCCGCGTCAATCTTTTAATGCCTTAACTAACCTAACTACTTTATCTTAACTATACTAACCTATCTACAAAATACCCGAAAAATCTTTTATACTACTAATAATCCTATCTTTCAATTCGTTATTTTCAACTATTGAGAAGCCACAGTCTACATTTGCCGGAGCCAATAATACAGCTTTAGCTTCTTCTGCATCTGCCATCTCTTCCGGGTGCTCTCTGAAATAAGTTTCCCATTGGGAAGCTGATTGCGGAGTTACCCCCAGCACATAGTTGATAAAATCATCATCCGTCAAAAAATCCATTACCTTTGAGCACATATCGCATCCTTTTTAAGCGTTTACATAAGTAGGACGGCGTTATCCTGTCTATGTACTCAACCCATTTACCTTTTTACTAAAATTAACTTGCCAGACTACGCAACTTTGTCAATCCGCGATGCATCAAGTTGCGTACAGACTGATAATTCATATTCATAATCTCGCAGATATCTTCGTATTTCTTTTCCTCTATATAATATAATGTAAGCGCTTCACGTTGGCGGGGAGATAATTGATCCAGCAGACGTCTAACCAATGAAAATTCATTCTTGCGTTGCTCTTCTTCCATATAATCATCTTCTACATCTGTAGGAGTGGATATGCTAACTTCTTCTACTGCCGTATCAGACATATACATACGTCTGCGAAGTTCATCACACAACTTATTCTTTAAGGAGATGAATAAATAAGATCTCAAATTATCGATTGTTCCTAATTCATCTTTCTTTGTATAGAGTTTCACGAAGATGTCGTGAATACAATCTTTCAGTAACTCTTTATCAATGGTCAACTTCAATCCGTAATTAAAAAGGACGTTGATGTGCAAGTTATACAGCTGTGAAAAAGCTGCCATGTTTCCCGCTTGAAAAGAAGCGAGCAAAGTGTCGGTTGAATGATTAGTTTGTTCCATCATAGCATTAATTCGATTGATTTGATGTTGCAAAACTAAGCAGTATCGACCGCAACGTTAGGTAAAATCTGGTTTGTGGATTGAAAAAACAAGTATCATGTTTTATAACACTCTTTTACTAGAAATTACCTATAAAATGCAAAAATCCCGCTGAATAGTCTTCAACGGGATTTTCTGTTTTATAGCTTGTGAAACCAATAAATACCTTCTTTCTTGTCTGGCACCTTTAGCTTGTATAATCCGTTTATTTTCAACGATTTATTTATTGTTTCAATCTTTCCGGAAGCAGGGTGGATGTACTTTAATGCATACTTTCCGGACGATAATTGAACAGGAATTTCTGTTCCGGACTTGGAATAAATGATACTTCCAATATCAGATTTTACCATTTTCTTGTACTCATCCGTATTTGTTTCTTCCACTTCCATGGCTGCTGCATCTTTCAGGAATACTTTATCTGTACACGGAATTACAGGACATGAACCTCCTGCCATGAATACAGCCCATCCCATAGCCGGATAATTCTGTGCGTAGAATGTCACTGCCTTTTGAGGAAATTTCTGACGATACTCATTGACAGCTTTATATGCTTCTGTGAAAGTCACCTTTCCCACCTTCATCTTACGCATGTGCTGACGTGGCGCCATATTTTTTCCGCCTTCCGGCGCAAAGATTCCATCTGTTTTATAATGCCAGTACCGGATATCAATAATATCTACTACGGCAGCGCGTTTAGGATCTGCAAGGATTGCATCCTGTACGTCTTTCGTTGTACTCAATGCCACTTTCGCTTTCTTCCCGGTTTCAGCTTCCCATTCAGCTATCACGTCCAACCAAAATTGTACGAAGTGCAACGGGCCTGTAAATTCGGCGCTTGTCAACTGAATAACATTCGAATTGTCTGCGAAGTTATTCAGGCACTGACGGATATATTGTCTGTGCAGTTCACGACGAACAGGATGACTGATATCATAGAACATATCCGCCACAAAGATTCGTTTGTCTCCGGCAAATGGAGCAGGTTCAGGAAATCCGGTCTGATTGATGTTATTGCTGCTTCTCCATGGAGAATCTACCCAATGCGCACCGGCTTCCAATATATTGTGCTGGAAATAGTTTTCATGGAACAACAACAGTCCGTCCTTATTTCCTTTTTCTGCAAATTCTTTTAAGCGGCTCCAGTACCATGCATTAGGGCGTTTCAAATCATATTTGCTCAACCCTTCCCATGCTGTCCCCTGACCGCTACGACCGAATGGCTGTTCATAGAAAGGTCCCCATACATCACCATCCCGACGGCGAATCCGTTCGTGATCATCCCGGCGACGATCGTACCAAAGACCATAATTCTGATCGAAAACAAGAATGTTTTTCTGTTTCATAAAGTCGACTACAGAATCAATGCGGTCGGTTAATCCCAATCCCTCGCGTCCCGGCACAAAGCGGGTGATGGCCGGACTTGCCTTTTTCAGATAATTGGTTTTGAGCTTTCCGTTCCACCAAGGGGTGGTATGACTGCCTCCAACCAATAGAGCACCGTTCATCTGAATACGTCCATTGGTTACAGTTACTTCCGGTTGGGTTAATAATTTAGCAGCAGCAGCAGAAGAAGAAGAAGAAGAATTTGCAAGCGCAGCGCTCTTTTTCTCTTTAATATCATCGATTGATTTTACTCCGGTTGATGCCACCGAAGGAGCAAACTTATTATCACCGATCCAATGTTCCAACGTCAACCGTGGTTTATATGCTTCTTTAGCGAGTTCCATAGCTACTTCCACTGTGGGACTACTGGTTGCACTTGTATTTCTGGGCAGAATACGTGCACGTTCTGCACATTCTTTGTTCAACCGTTCTTCCAATTGAGCATAAAAAATACTGCGAGGTTGTACATGATTGTTGGATTGTGCCCATTCACCGTCACCGGAGAATTGTGCCCAACAACCGTATGCACGGTTCATCGCATCTTTTGCCGGGGCATAACATTCGATTTCCGCTGCGGTACATTGCCAAAACAAGCTGTTTGCCGTATTCCAACCGGCTCCGTTTTTATCTTGTCCCAAATTCTTGAAAGTCAGGTTATGACCATCGATATTTACTACGTCAAACAGCAGTCCGCACGCCCAAGCATCAATAGAACCGCTGAATCCCAAAGATTCATACGAATCACATTGTACAAAAGCATTGGGACCGGCTGCGCAATATCCAGCAGCAAAGTCATGAATACCCTGTTCTGAATAGCAGCGTTGAAATAAAGTTTGTTGTCCCAGCGTATGGAAAGTGCAACGACGCATCCCTCCGATTTCTGAAACGGGTTCTTTCGAGATACAGTCTTCAACGGTAATTTTGGAACCTGTACGCTGAACAATTACAGCACTTCCTGCAAAATGCTTGAAATTAACCAGTCTCACCCAACAGTTTTCCGCATCTTCAATGGAGATACCTGTCCAGCAATGATCCTCGTCTTTAGAATAACGCTTGTCGTAATCAGAAATCAGTGTCATATTTTCTACGCCACAATCATGAATACGTCCGTTCCATTGATAAGTCAACAGGGAAGAAGTTCCATAGTTAGCATCCAAAGCTACAGTCAGCGGAGCATCCAGTGTTACTTGGTTGCCGTTTACTTCGCAGACTGTTCTGTCCCAAGTCAGATCCATGTCACCTTCTTTCCATCCCAAAGCACTGATACCTCCTCCAAAGATATCACAACCCAAAGAGGCAATCCATTCTTTGCCGGAAGGACGGGTAACCATGACGCGATCTCCTTTTTTCAGAGAAACACCCGAAGCAACTTCCAATGTTCTCGCGTTTACCGGAACATAGTGGGAAAGCACCTTCAATCTGTCTTGTACATTCAGGTCGTCCATTCCTTCCATGTAGATAAGCGCACCTCTGTCTACGCCTTTTTTCAGCAGTATTGTTTTTTCTTTATCCGTTCCCCGCAATACAATTCTGGATGCGGAGATACGAATACTGCCGGACAGGGAAAACTCTCCCTGATCTAGTAATACGGCTCCCCGAAAACCGGAAGCGTCAGGAGTCAGCGAAGCTACATAATCAATGGCACGTTGAATACGCGCAGTATTATCTCCGGCTTTCCAGGGTACAAACACCACATTACGAACAGAAGGAATATCCTGTTCGGAGGATTTATATCCGCATGTAGAGAAATCGAGAATCCGGTTTCCCCGATCATCATTCAGGTAAGTGATCTGGTCATTCTTAACCTGTAAAGCAAAGGTTTGCGCATAACTTTGCACAAACCCAATGCTCAATAATCCTAAAAGGATCGTTCTTACTTGTATATTCATTACAATAAACTTTAATCTCTTTTCATCCGGTTACAACAGACTTTTCCGTTTAGACAATGTATCGTAATTGTTCTTCAAGTCTGTCCAGTCCACTTTCTTTCTGGTGTCTATACCATTGATGTATTTTTCAATATTGGTATATCCGTCACCGTTGCAGTCCATGTTGGCGTCGGTCGGGTCATTCGGATTCAATCCGTTGGCAATTTCCCAAATATCCGGCATACCGTCGCCGTCCGAGTCTACTACCGCTTCACCTTTATATTCGGGCAGTCCGCCTACCTGACGAATATCTGTGATGATACCTTGCTTGTAAGAATCAGCCGGTAACCGTCTCTTCACGTAAGGAGAGACAAACTCCGGTGCATCTTTCGCATAAATGGCCTTTCCTGTTTGTACGGTTTTAATGACACGTGCATCTACTGCGTCACGTTTCGGAAAATTAGCTCCTACATTATCTAATACAAAGGTATAAGCTTTTTTGGTATCCATTACAGTTACCGGTGGCATTTTGAAAGCCTCGTCCGATTTAATTAGCGGCAGAAACTTTGCGGCGTCCACCTCTTCTTTAAGTTGTACGCCTCCGTCCCAGTTATCTTTTGTAACTTTGGCATTGCCATGGATAATATTTCCATTTACGTATGCTTTTCCGAATGAAAGCGGTCTGTTTTTGTCACGTCCCGCTTCCGGTTTGAGAATACGATAAGAGATCGGTTTACCTATCGGAGTGATCGGACCGGGTTTGAAATAGTTGTTTATCATATTGTAGAAACTGTTGTGATCGCCTCCGTCTACGGAACGGTTCCACCAGTTGAAAACAACATTATTGACGAAGTTAAAATCGCCGTCCATACCTACCGAACTATTCCGGCTGATGTTGGAAGCAAAGAGATTACGGCAGAACATACTGTTATGCCCACCGATGGTTGCACCGAAAGCATGATTGTAGGTATCCAATGCTTCAGAGAAAATAGAATTCTGGATGGTAATGTTTACCGTCGGAAGTTTCAGCCCGTGTCCGTCTGCCCCTCTGTTGTATACATGACGGTAGATAGACATGTTTTCATCCAATCCCCAACTGGCGGAGCAATGGTCAATCATGATATTTCCAACCGCATTCCCTCCTACTGCATCATCACGGAAAGCTACGTCCTGCGCACCGCGACGGAAGCGCATGTGGCGAATCACGACATCGTGTGTATCGATCAGGAAAGATTGTCCGGTGACGCAGATACCATCTCCGGGAGCTGTTTGTCCGGCAATCGTTACATAAGGGGCACGTACGCTAATCGGGCTTTTCAAACGAATCACTCCCGCTACATTGAATACAATAATACGTGCACCTCCCGTTTCGCAGGCTTCGCGTAATGTTCCGGGACCGGAATCTTCCAGCGAAGTGACCACGATCACTTTACCTCCACGACCACCGGGAGTATACATACCTCCGCCTTCCGCGCCGGGGAAAGCCGGGATATTACTTTTTATCAAATCTTCGGGTTTGGAGGCCCAAGGCTTATAGGGACGACCTTTCTTTGCTTCTTCTAACACTGTCGGCAAAGCTTTTTCCCATGCCGCATCCGATTTCCGTTCAAACTCCGCTTCTTGTTTTGCTCCTCTTGCTTTTACCGAGTCCGGAATTACAGGATACTGGGCTGCCACAGGTAGTACACAGGCAACCAGCATCCACGCTGATAATACTTTCTTAATGTTGTTCATTCTTTCGAATCTTAATTAGGTTTCTAAAAGGACGATTAAGAAAGCATTTTGTAATCGGTTATCTCTCTCCTTTCCGCCATTCATTCATATATTCGCGAGGGGACTGATTATATTTTTTCCGGAAACACTTACTATAATATCCCGAATCCTTGAATCCGACAGCAAAAGCAATTTCGGAAACACTTAAATCCGTATTTTTAATCAGCTCGATAGATTTATTCAAACGAATCTCTTTTACCAGATCGACGGGTGCCAGGCCGGTAAGACTCTTCAGTTTCTTGAAGAATGCCGAACGGCTCAATCCGATACCGGATGCTATGGTGTCAATGTTAAAGTCACTGTCATCCATATTTTCTTCAATGACCTGATGTATCTTTTCGAGGAACTGTACGTCTTTCTTTACCAAAAATTGTTCGTAGCTGTCTTCTTCGGTCGTCGTCTGGTTTTCCATTTGCTGACGGATTCGTTCACGGAACAGTTTCCGTTCGGCAAGCAACTGGTCGATACGTGCCAACAGATATTCCTTACTGAAAGGTTTGGTGATGTAGGCGTTCGCCCCTAAAGTGATCGCTTTGGTCTTGGCGCCTTCATCATTCTTCGCAGTCAGGATAATGACAGGGATATGGCTGATTTGGAAATCTTTGCGGATGGATTGCAACATTTCAAGCCCATCCATTTCGGGCATCATCTGATCGGTCACCACAATATCCGGATGATACAGATGTATTTTCTTCAAACCTTCCACTCCGTTATTAGCAATATGGATATTAAACTTGTCTTCCAACTGAAGCTTTATCAACTGGCAAAGGTCTTTGTTATCTTCCACCAACAGAAGGGTCGGTAATGAAGCGTCGATTTCCGGTTCTTCTTCCTCCGTACCGTCTTCGGATATGGCATTTGCAACAGGATCTTGTTCTACCGCAATAGGGGCTGTCTCCGTATCTCCCACATAGAAATCTACTTCCGACGGGCGGTAATGCTCCTTATCCATCAGGAGTTCCACAATAAACACCGCTCCTTGTCCTTCGGGACTTTCGGCACGAATCTGTCCGTGATGCAGATTGACGATCTCTTTTGAAAGTGCCAATCCGATACCCGTGCCCTGATAATAGGAGTTTTTCGCGTTCTCTCCTTGCGAGAAGCGTTCGAAAATCTCGGTCAGTTTATTTTGTGGAATACCTACTCCGTTATCTTCCACCCGTACGTAACAACGTTTACCGTCGTCTGTCAATCCGGTAGTTATATAAATACTTCCTCCGGAATGAGTGAATTTGAATGCGTTGGATATGATGTTGCGGATAACAATGCTCATTTTTTCCTTGTCCGCCCATACCATAATCGGTTCATCCGGCAACTGGAAAGTAAAACTGATCTCGTTTTCTTCGGAAAGTACCCGGAATTCTTTCTGGAAAGAAGCTATCATCTCATTAAAATCAATTAATGACACATGCAAACGCATCTTGCCGTTCTGAATCTTCCGGAAATCAAGGATCTGATTCACTAATTGCAGCATTTGATTGGTGTTCTTCTCCATCAGATCCACATATTGCAATCCTTTCGGAGAGAGCTTTTCGCGTTCTCTTAGTTCCTGTATCGGACCTTTTATCAATGTCAAAGGAGTGCGCAATTCATGGGAGATATTGGTAAAGAACTTGATTTTCATCTCCGATACCTTCTGCTCGATATAAATATCATTCTTCATTTTGAGCATGAAGAAAGCCAGGCGCAGGCTGAAATAGAGAGCTGCCAAACCTAGAATTACATATATAAGGGTTGCCCACCAGCTCAACCACCACGGTGGAAGGATAGTGATGGCCAGTGTACAGTTGGAAACCAGCTCCGGATTGGCTTCATCTACGGTTTCTACACGGAATGTATAGTCTCCGGGAGGTACGTTGGTATAAGAAGCGATACGGTTCTTTCCGTTATAATGCCATTCTTTTTCATATCCTTCGAGTATATATCGGTAAGATACCCGGTTCTGATTATAGAAATTCAATGCGGCAAATTCAATCGTGAACATGGATTGATTGTAGTTAAGTTCGATTGCTTTGGCGTATGTGATGGATTCTTTCAGAATCGGACATTCGCGGAAACTACGCAGATCGCGGTTGGAAACTTTAAAGTCAACAATACGTGTATCGTAGTTCGTATGCAATGTTTCCAGTTTGTCGGGAGAGAATGTCAGGATTCCCTGCCGGGTACCAATCCACAAATCTCCATTCAAGGTACGGAGGGCACTACCCTCTTCCAGTTCTACGTTCAGGAAACCGTCGTATTTGTCGTAGTTACGAAACTGTTCGGTAGCCTTATTGAAGCAAGACAAGCCAATTTCCGTTGTAAACCACAAGTTGCCGTTTTTATCTTCTACGATGGATTTGACTACATCGTTATTCATTCCTTCGCGTATGCCGTATGATTTGAAGATCGGTTCACGCTTTTCTTTATCATAGCGGACTAATTTATTCAAACCGCCTCCGAATACACTTACCCAGATTTGCGAATCAGTATCTTTGTAGAGTACATAAATATCGTTATCCGCTACGTTTGAATTTTCGCTGACCTGGCGATACGTTTCAAACTGGATCTGTTCGGGGGTAGTGAAATGTCCGTCGAAAGACATCAGGCCATCCATTGTTCCTACCCAAATACGTCCGTCTTCATCTTCCGTCATGGTACGTACCTCCATATAAAGACCGTATGCAGGATATTGTTTCAAGCCATTGTATTTATGTATAAAGGTAATTGCTCCGTTCTCTTCGGAAATTAGATTCAGACCTCCTCCCAGTAATCCTACCCAAATGCGCCCCTGGCTGTCCTGATAGGTAAAGTACACATCGTTGTTACTGATAGAATTCGGATTCTTGGGGTCATTGATATAACGGGTAAAACGCAACCCGTGCGGTGAATTCATGTCCGGTTCGGCTTTAACAAGCCCGTTTCCCTTGGTGGAAAACCAAAGATTACCGTCTTTGTCTTCCATAATATGATATACGGCTCCCAACAGATAGTTCTTATCCGAGAAGATTTGTTTCACTTGTCCGTTACGATCCAGGCGATACAGAGCTTGCCAGCGGGTTCCTACCCAAATATCCCCATTTTGCGCCTGGAAGAGAGCACGTATTCCCTGATTCCAGGAAGTCGATCTCTCGGGCACTACCGGAGAAGGAGAAACTTCTGTCAACAGTTGGAATTGCTTCTTGGGGAAGTTAAGCCTATATACTCCGCTGCTCGTAGATGCCAACCAAAGGATACCATCTTTATCCAGCAGAAGATGGAAGAAAAGCTGATTGGGAAGATCGTCGGAGAAAGGCTTCAATTGGTTGATACGGGTCATTTCCAGTTTCTCCCTATCGAATAGAAGAATTTCCCCTCCCGGAGTCATAAAGAACATGCCCTGTTCGCCGGCATCCTGCATTTCAAAATTGCCGATTGCGTTCTGATTGGGGAATGTAAAGCGGTGGTGGCTCCTGTTCAGGGGATCATAATAGGTCAATGCCTGGTTGCCTTCCTGAAACCATACCTTATCGTATTTATCATAGAATATAATTCCATTGTCTTTTTCGGGGATGGTAAAGGGGAGTTTGGTCAACTGTTTGTAACCGATATTGTACTCGTATGCTCCTTCGTTGGTGGTAATGTACATCAGACCGGATTCCGTTACCAACAAATTAGAAACCGGCTGTTTGATTTCCGGTATCTCGTAACGGTTGACAACTCCGTTTTGCGGATCAATGCTATAAATGTGGCCTTTCTTGTCTCCCAACCATAAGAATTTAGAATTATAAGAGGCACAAGTAAACTGATCCGGGTTGGCAGATACCTTTTTCTGTATAAAGTCGGCAGGTTTGTCTTTCAGCGCTTCCCCTTTCCGTAGGGACAGAATCTGATAATCCATACCGATCCAATTGATAAACTCGGCTGTTTCGCAGAATATGTTGTGTTTCAGACGCATGTCGTACACGTTCACGTTAGGACGCGAATCATGCAATTGTTTCATCGTTATTTTACCTTCCTTGTCGGTATACGCACGCAAAAGACTTTTATCTTTTGTCAGCAACAATACGTCGCCGTCTTCGGTCGTCTGAATCTTGATAATCTGAATGTTCTCGGAATATTCTTTCACATCATCGTAGACGGCATGAAAGCTCTCATGCCGTTTATCGAACAGATAGAGTTTACGGTCGATAGTCTTAATCCACAGAAAACCATTCTTATCTTCTACGATGCGCTGAATTTTACGCGGCGGAATGTCTGTGGAATAAAAGCCGTCATGATTATCGTAGGAACGGAATTTACTTCCGTCAAAGCTGCATAGTCCATACCAGGTACCAAACCAGATAAATCCGTCTTGTCCTTTTAATGTACAGTTTACGATATTATTAGGCAAACCACGTTCAGCCGTGTAGTGTTCTACAATCATATTTGGATAGGCAAAAGCATACATGCCTATCATGGATAGTAATAGTATTAGAATATTCCGTTTTCTCATTGATGGCTATAATTGGAATTAAACGTACTCAAAGATAGTCTTTTTTTTTGAATAGTGCTTTAGTAACATATAAAAAACAAGTTGGCAGATCACCCTGCTAATCACTTATCACTAACCTGCTAATCACTTTTATCGTACTATTTTTCAGTTCCAAATTCAGTCTGTTGACGTTCTACTTCATCCAACACCCGTTGGCGTTCTTCCTCTGTCAGTTGCACTTTTCCTTCAGATGATTCTTTGCCCGGGTTTACATTGAGAGTGGACGGTGTTGTCCTTTGTATTTCATAAGCCTGTTCCTCATAGCAGAAAGGGAGTTCTGCAGGAACGCTTTCCAGTTCAATTTCAGTAGCTGTCGGAGCTTGAGTGCCCTCAAACTGTACACGGGCTTTCACCTTTATTTTTCCGGCTTTCCGGGTAGAACGAATCAACACCGGAGCAGAGCCGAACTCCACCGCACGGGGATTAGCGCCAATAGTAGCATCTCCGATGATTTCTCCTTCACCTTCTACCGTGAAAACGATATTCTCTTTTGCCAGACGGCGCACATTTCCACTATCATCGGTTACTTCAGCAACTACGACGATAAAGTCAGAGCCGTCAGCTACCAGGTTCACTTTTTGGGTATCTATGTAAAGGCGTAGTTTGGTGGAACGTCGGGAAGGCATTTTCTTTTGAGTGCATACTACTTTTCCGTCGATGATTCCTTCGGCAACCATGTTCACTTTTTGCCAGTTCTTTTGGGTATAGCTATATCCGCGTGCTTCCCAAAAGTCCCAGACATTCTCGAATATAACGGGAGCATTCGGCATGTGTCCTTTGGCATGAACCACCGGTTTCGTCCAGGTTTTCGTTCCATCATAAATAGAAAGACGGACTGAATCACAGTTTGTGAATACAACTACGTCCTTATCGGAGAACTGTGACATTTCATGAGCAATGAATATCATCGGTCCACATTCTGCCAATGGGTGTCGGAGGCTGGCCGGCGACTGGCTGCGAAATACTTCATACGCATATTTCTTCTGACGGAAAGCATCATAAATGCCGCCCCAATAAGGATCCGGATGATAGCCACGCTGATGGTCGAACGGATGCCATTGGGCACCACCGATAAACAAACCGGTTGTGCGGTACATCTCGTCATAGCTCTTTGCTAAAGACATAGCCTGTACCAGTAACGGACGTTCTCCCCAACTGCGGCTGGCACGGTTATTATTGTTGTGAGCATACCAGTCGTCTACATTCTCCCCGAATTCACGGGTAAAGATACATTGCTCCGGCTTGTCTTCCTTTTCATCATCACCCGGCCAGCCATAAACAACGTCATAATGCTCTTTCACTCCGGCCGAATGGACATCGGCAGCAGCTACCGGACGTCCCGGATAGGGATATTCTTCTTTGGTAATCTCAAGAGCTTTCAAGGCAAAATCGAGCGGATAGCGGGTTTCATTCAAGATGGGTTCCCACATCAATACGGAAGGGTGATTACGGTCACGACGAATCATTTCGCGGGTATTCTGATGAACCAGCTCCCCGAATTTCGGGTCTTTGTTCCAGTACTGCCATCCCGGAGTAGCGACAATCACGAACAGGCCGAGCTCGTCACAGGCATCCATAAAGGCAGGGTCTTGGGGATAGTGGGCTACCCTAATAATGGTGCATCCGGCATCACGCAGACGTTTGGCGTCACGCCATTGCTGTGAGTTCGGCAAAGCATTGCCTACGTATGCAAAATCCTGATGGCGATTGGCTCCTACCAGTTGTCCGAAAGGTTTGCCATTCAGCCAGAATCCGTCTTTACCACGGAATTCTGCCAGACGAATACCGACACGGGTAATGCCTCCGTCAATGGATTTATTTCCTTTTTTAATGCGTGATTGTACCCTATATAAATAAGGTGTGTCCGGTGACCAAAGAGTAGGATTCTTTACTTCCATCTGTTGACGGATGGATTTTTTCTCTCCCGGCTTTAAAGAAAGTTTTCCTGAACTGCGTTTGATTACTTTTCCATCCGCATCTGTCAAAGTCGTTTCTACAGTGACTGACTCGGAACGGGCGTCGTCATTCTGAACTTCGGTGTTTACATATACCTGCGCACTCTTTTCACTGATCTTATCAAAATAAACGAATACACCTCCACCGCCAACGGTTTGTGAATCGATAGCGTCAGTAATAGCTACCGGAGATTTGGCAATCATCCATACATCACGATAAATGCCACCATGATAAGCAAAATCTAATGTGTATTGACGTTTTCCGGGAGGATAGGATTTGTCATCACTGTTGTCCGTGAAAACAGCGAGCAGACAGGAGTCTCCAGCCTGTACACCATTGGCAGTCAAGTCTAAAGTAAAGGGTAGATAACCTCCCAGATGTTCCTGGATGCGTTTACCATTCAGATAAAGGATCTGTTTGCCCATAGCTGCTTCAAAATGAAGCACTACCCGTTGCCCTTTTGTTTCAGCGGGGAGGACAAAGTGCTTACGGTACCAGGCCGGACCCTGATAATTGCGGCATCCGCTTCCTTCGGCCGGCATCAACTCTACGGTATGAGGGGTGGAAACGACGTTCCAGGAACGGTCGTCAAAGTTTACCGCTTCTGCTCCCCGGACATCGCCTCTGAAAAAGCGCCATCCCGGATTGAAATTATAGACTTGTCGCCCGCTACTGGGGAGCTGGATGAATCCGGCAACCGATGTCTCGGGACGGTAAGTTTCTGTAGCCTGCCCTTTTTCTATCAAGGAGAATAGCAACAGAAAAGCTGATAAGATGAAAAATGGTCTTTTATTCATAATTCTTTATTTATATATTTCATTCGTTAAATGGGAATTTATCGGTTAGGCTGAAAGCCTTACAATTATATATTTATTGGGGTGCCCTGAAAGGGCTTAATTATATAGCGTAGGGCAACGCCCTACGAAAAAAACACACCAGCCACAAGCCCTGAAAGGGCGGAACCGTATACAATTATGCCCTTTCAGGGCGCAAATTCAGATTGTCGTTTTTACGTAGGGCGTTGCCCTACGCTATAGAATTAAGCCCTTTCAGGGCACTCCGCAAAATTATCATTTTTCCTTTTCAATCATTATAACAATATCCTTTTCTCTACTTTCCGGTAAAACTTTCAAGTCCGTCACTTTTCCGTTTTTCAGAGTGGCTTCTACTGTTGTTTCGCCCGGAGCATGAAGTTTGAAATGTACGTTCCATTCTTTCGGCCATGCCGGGAAAAGGAGTATTTGTTCTCCATTGGTTTGCAATAGCATTTCCTGAAGTCCTATCATGCCGGTACCTCCCCAGTTGTGATCGGGTGTCCAGTCATATCCCGGTCCCCAAAATGCGGGGAAACGATGCGGTCCATTCGATAATTTGGCTAAAGATAGTTTCTTTGCTTCTTCGGTCAGGCCTAAACAGGCAGCCCATATATTATCTTGTTTCCATCCGGTATGCGAACGGAACTTGATGGCATCCGGGTCATAAAAGTAGGTATTACGGGCTATATCCAGATCCTCCTTTCCTACTCCATAAATACGCCATGGAAACACTGGATAAAGTTGTGGCGTTTCAACATTATTAATTCGTTCCCAACTTACAGCGGGCGAAATTGTTTGCTTCAAGACCGGAGCAATAGTCGGATTCAACGTATCTTTTATTTCTATGTACCGCAATGGAATCGGAGGGATTGTCTTTAGCATCTCTTCTTTCTTTCCATAAGTTTCCAATACTGTTTTTAGAGCAGCGATGGTGCTACTGGCATTATTAGTCATCTTATATGTCTCACAAGCAGAGCCCGGGAAAAGAATCAGATGTCCGTTGCCATCCAACGCTTTCCGTCCCCGGCGGGAAGCTAGTTGCCGGTAATGTTCGTCGAAGAATGTCAGCGAACTCTCGATCAGAGGTAAATAAGGGGTAATATCAGCATTTGCATAGTTCTTTGTTTCCAATATCATTTGGCAGAACTCAAGAACCGTATCCCATTCATATTCCAGCCAGGCATTATATTCCAATCCTTTGTCGAACCAGTCCGGTCGTTTGAAACCATATTCTGCGGGGTTCGGTAAACCGAAATTTTCGATCTGCTCGCTAAAGCAGGCTCCATCATGTTGCCAATATACACGGCTTCGCAGTTCTGCATTTTTCAACATGCGGTTATAAAAATCAAACTGGGAAGGCATCATATCAAAGTCTCCGCTTTTCAGCATCGGCCAGTATACTAAACGTTGATTCTGTGCAGTCATCGTACCACCTCCCCATTTCCGGTAATCGGGGGTAAAAGATTGTTTTTCATCGACATGGCAAGGATCAAAGGTAAATAGTCCACCATTGAATTTAGTCGGTACGCTGCCATAAGCATTACATCCCAGCATATAACGGAAAAGGGTGTAGTTTCTAGTTATTTCTTTTGCTTCACCATCTGCTTCGATAAAACTGCGTTGCCAAAAGGAATTCCACCACGAACGGGTCTGTTTTTTATCCTGTATGATAGTTTTCGATGAAACTTTACCTTTGGGGACTATTCTTTGTAAAGCAGTTTGTATTCCCTGCTCCCACTCTTCTATTGTTTCTGTCTGGTCTGTATGTAACACAATGCAGAAATGTTCTTTCCGGGCTGCTTTGGAAGAACGGAATTTCCAGGCACGGTAGTCTGTTCCGGCATATACATCATCTGTGGTACCGACAAATTCTAAGTTTTCACCAAAAAGAGTTCCTCCGAAAGTTAAGTTTTTCAAAGGATTCATCATTTGAGATTTTACTTCGTTCATTCCTTGTTGAGCGACAACTACATCAAAAACGGTCTGTTCAGGATTGCGATGATAGAACAGAAGTTGATTTGTATTTACGGAAACACAGTCGGACTCCGTCACAGTACCTTTCGGGGGAGCCCATTTGTAGGAACACTGTTGCCCCTCTCCTTTTCTGACAGGCCGTTCCTGATAGCGCCAATTTTCATAAAAGACTTCAGTCTGCAACGGTTGTGCATTTGTTACCTCTACATGTATAATCGGATGAAAAACATCTACCCAAAATTGTATCTGCGTGTTTCCTGCCGCGATTTCTACATATCCGTCTTTTAGCTTCAACTCCTGACGAAAATCTTTAGCGTCTTTGAAAGGATTGGGCGACAGGCGGAGACGTACGCGCCCTTGCTTTAACTGGCAGTTGTTTTCGTCGAATGTACCGCTACGGCTCACATAGAATATAACATCACCGTCTTCTACCCATATATTCATCCCGATATCTCCACCACCACAGGGCATAGATTCAGAAGAATTACGACTGGGAGTATTCCAAATGACATTGGCATGCTGACTCCAAAGAGCCGACACGCCAACAAACAGTATGGTTATAATCAGATAAAATCTCTTCATATATTTTTCATATTTTACCTTGTCTATTTGCGATTACCAATCATCCGAACGAAAAGACCCTAAAGGCAATCCGTCGCAATATACATCTCCTTCCACATAGTTTTCAAAACAATATCGAACAGCTACCGGGTGCGGTACTTTATCGCTTTTCACCAGCATCTTACTACGTTCTATCCATGCTTTGGCCGGGTAAAAAACTTTATCTTCGCCGGCTACCTGAAAGTTTTTCGATTCGAAACAGTTCTTGCCGCTGATCCACATATTGGCACGTTCGAAGCTGACAACTACGGTGTCGTTCTTTATTTCAATGCTTTTATAATAAGGACTTTCGCCATTTACACCTTCCACTCCATACGTTTTAGTTAAAGCCAGAAGTGCCAGGCGTTCGCCTGCAACCTGTTTCTTTGCTGGATGAATACCTTTTTCCATTCCTGCATCCAGTAATACAGCCATACCGCTGTTAGCTACACGATGCTCTACTTTTGCCTGTGCCTCCCGGAGATATGCCGAATTTATCACTTCCTTTCCTTTTTCGGTAATAATCCCGTAATCATACGGAGCTATCTGGCAATAATAAAAGGGAAAATCACCCTGTTTCCATTCGGCACGCCAACCGTTAATCAATCGGGTAAACATATCAGCATATGTATGGGCACGATTCCAATTATCTTCGCCCTGATACCAAATCACTCCTTTCATGGTCATGCCGATTAATGGATGCAACATACCGTTATAAAGCACGGTCGGAGTACGATTTTTGGATTTTATGTCAGCTTCCGTTTGAGGAATTTTCGCGTCCGGAAAGGCTTTCAGCCAGTCCGCCGTCATCCATGCTTCGCAGGCGGAACCGCCCCAGGCTGCTACAACTAATCCAACCGGAACATCTAATATTTCATTTACCAGTCTCCCGAAATAATAGGCTGTTGCGCTGAAATCACGGACGCTGGCCGGGGTTGCTTCTTTCCACGAACCGATAACGTCATTCTGCGGAGTGAATGTAGAAGTACGTTTCACCGTAAACAGACGGATTTGCGGATTCTTGCTGTGAAGAATGTCCATATTGGCATTTTCTACCGGTTGGTTTTTGAAGCCTTTCATCGGCATTTCCATATTACTTTGTCCGGAACAAAGCCAAAGCTCGCCTATCAGAATATTATTCAGTGTCTTTTGGGTTCCATCATCAAAAGTCACAGTATAAGGACCTCCCGCTTCGGGAGTAGCTACTGTCAGTTTCCATGCCCCATTTTTATCTGCTGTTGCTGCATATTGTTTTCCATTCCAACTAGTGGTCACTGTTACTTTTTTATGAGGAGTCGCCGTCCCCCAAAGGTTTGCATTGGTCTGTTGCTGCATCACCATGCCATCAGAAAAAATAGCCGGTAGCTTTACTTCTGCGTGTGTTGACAGGCAGGCAGCAAGCAGAAAACCTGCCAACATTGTACCTGTTTTAATAATTGAACTTTTCATACTTTAGCTATATTATAATGAATTGGGCACGGATTATATGGATTGCGTTGTTACTTTATGTAATATGATTCTCATAAACCGTGTAATCCGCGTAATCCGTGCCTTAAAAATCTATTTTATTCTGTGATAGAAAAACTCAAAGGTCCGAGCAATCCTGCCGGAAGCAACGTTTTCTCTGCCCTGCGATATTTTGCATTAGTCCAAATGCCATCAAACGGTGCTTTTCCTTCATCAGCTCCTGTCAGTGCATTCGCCCAAGTATTTGTAACCTCTATTTCAAGCTCATTAGTTCCTTTTTTCAGGGCACCTGTAATATTTGCACGATAAGGAGCAGTCCAGATTGTGCCACAATCTACGCCATTCACACGAACAGTTGCCAAATTATAAACTGTTCCCAGATTCAGATAAATCTGTTGGTCTTTATTCGGTTTATTTTTCCAGCGGAAAGTGGTCTTATAGGTCGCTGTCCCCGAATAGTAACGTATCTGTTCGTCCGATTCTTGGCTCCAGTCGAAGAGTTCTTGTCGTGTGAGCGTTTTTTGGTTAGCTGCAAAAGTTATGGTATATTCCTTTGCTTCCAAAGCTATGTTTAAAGGCTCTTTGGCTGCATCTTTTTTCTTCTTTTGCAGTTGGAGAGAGGATTCTCCATAGCCTTCATGTACTCCCTCCACAGGATATACGATGAATACGGACTCATTAGGAGCCAATGTGAGAGTAACTTCCGTCCGGTTTCCGTTGATACGATAGGAAGGATGAATATTCATCTCACCCGTCACCGGATTCCAACATTCCGGTTTCTTACCGTTAATACGCATACTTACAGTAAACGTGCGTGTTTCGTCCTTTTGGTTGGCTACGAAATAGAGTTCGCCAAGTTCGCCACGACGATGCGTCCAGGCAATATCTTCCGGCACAATCATATCACGTTCCAGACCATACACAGAAAAATCTTCTTCTGTATAAGGTAAAGAAGGCACCAAAATGCCAGCTTCTTTTAGTTCATTGATTTTCTTCTGCACTTCCAATGACAATATAGGTTCGGGATTCATTGGACGCGCAAGAGGCAGTACCAATACTTTATAACTTGCTCCACCCGGCAACGTTATTCGTCCGTTTTCTGCTTTCGCCAAACGAAGTAATGCATCTTTATTAAAACTATCGTATGCATATCCACGAAGCGGATTCACCCATTTCTCCGGATCAGCCATGTTAGCTGAATGAGTAACACCTACCGGACGTACACGTAAAGGCTGTCCCTCATTAGCCAGACGGATGCGTTCACTTTCCACTCGTTCTGCACCGAAGATTCCCGGTAGAGAGGGAACCAATCGTTCCGGTAATATCGAACGCCTCGGCACTTCTTCACCTGTAAAGACTGCGATGTCTGTTACCGGATGTCCATATTGCAATAACGACTGGCAACGGGTAGCATATTCGGAAAAGGCTTTTGCGCCTTTATCCCACCAGGTCTGATCCCGTTGGAAGAATAGTCCGATGCCATCCAATGTCATGCCGGGCTTGCGGTCCAGCCAGGGATTATGTACATATACATGGTAGAAAAGACGATTGATTCCTAATGCGTAATTACGATCCAACAAGGCTTTCAACATTCCGGGGTATTCATCCCACGTGCCACGCACTTCCGTGAACCCTTCAGCCTGAATAATATTCTTTCCGTAGATATGTGCTCCGCTAATAGCGTCGAGCATATCATTCGGTTTGTCATGTGTAGGACTGTTCAACCAAAATTCACCCATCGGAAGATCTACTTTTTGATAATGTAATAGACCATCGCTTACCATCGTCGGAGCTACACATTCTGCCGAAAACTGGCAATCATATTCTCTCGCACAGTCCGCCAATACCTGATAAAACACATCTACGACGAGTTCTGATATGGTAGTACGTACGTCTCGCAGAATCTTTTCACTTTGTTCGACACTTTCCATCGGAATACCTGCCAATAGAGGTAGATAAGGCATCAAATCGTAGCCACGACGTTTCTGAAATTCAATAGCGAAACGTTTATTCCAGTTTTGGCTGCCACATTCCCAACTGTCGACATGCATATATTTCAGTACGCGACGAGCTACTTCGGGATTGGTCTTTGCAAATGCCTGCGCAAACCAGTTATCGAATTGTTTCCGTACCGTTTTCGGGTTAAACTTATCACATTCCAATCCTTTTCCGCCTCCCGCTGTGGCATTGGTATGTCCGGTAGCTGTATGTCCCATGCGGAGTAATTTCCATTTTCCTTTGGGGAGAGTGGCGGTCAATGTTTTTCCATTCGAATGACTAGTATATTGCTCTGTCAGATTGATGACTTGTGAAAGTGAATAGCAGTCCTGTTTCCCAACTTCCTCTTCTTTAGTAGCTTGAGCAACACGCCATACCAGGCCGGCTTTTCCTTCCCACTGGTTCAGACGGGCTTCCCGATGCAGGCGTAATTTTTTTATTTTCAGATTGGGCTTCCATTTGGCAGCATCCATATCTTCACTTCCCGGTTCGCTTCCTTCAGGAGTCCAGTAGAAACGGAAGAAACGGGCGGTAGTCGGAGGAATACTATGAGTTGAATTCTCATCCGTATTCTGCCATCCCTGACGGGCAGGAACCAATTGCTTAACCAAACGATAATTCACTCCGTCATCACTGGCCATTACTTTCAAGCGGTGTGCCTGATAATTATTACCATTTAAAACGATTTCAATATTCCGACAAGTGAAGGGTTGTTCGTATTCATACTGGATATAACAAGGATATGAAGAACGGATCACTCCTGCCGCATCCATATTCACTGTTTGAGCAGCTTTTACATTTCCTGTTGTGGCTAGATTGACACAGGTAATTTTTGCCTGCATTTCGTCCGCTGCGCCTTCTACCGGCAAAGCGAATAATGCAATATCTTCATAATAGTTTTCATAAGCCTCCGGTTGTGGCAAGCGGATAGCCATCAGCTTTCCTCCGTTTACAATCGTATCGCTCCAAACCACTTTCTGCATAGATTCTTCGGGAGTAATCCAGGGACCTCCCGCCAATGCGAAACCATCACAGATGTGCATCCCCAATTTCAGCCCCAAACGATCTGCTTCTTCCATACTGAAACGTACCATCTCCCACCATTCAGGAGTTAGCTGCTGCGCCTTGCCATCGTATTGGGCACCTTCATGAATACCTTTAATCGGCATCAGATAAGTACCTCCTAATCCGGCATGTTTCATTGCCTCCAAGTCGGCTGTAATCCCTTCTTTAGACACGGCACCATACATCCAATACCAAAAGGTCCAGGGTTTTGCTTCGTCTGACGGATTTTGAAATTGCTCCCTAAGTGAGCGTGTTTGCTGTGCATCGGCAGGGCATACGGCTGTCCATGCTAATAGAGAAAGTGCAAATATTTGTTGTTTCAGTCGGCTTTTCATTCCAGTCTATATTTTTACTTATAGATAAGACGAAAAACATTCTGTTTTGTACTCACTGTATTTTCCTGACTCAAATTAAATTAAGCTATTTAATTTGTCAGATAGAATTGAAACGATAGTTTATCTATCTCTTCTGTAATAGTTCTTCAAACACTTCAAATACCCTTGAATATGAAGTGTGCGGATTGTTTATATCAATGGAGATGCTACGTGCATGATTTATGGCAGATTCTAGCTTTTCTTTGAGTTGGAGATATAAGTTGTTCTTTGAAAAATACTCAATGCTTTTTTCGTACTTTTCAAGACGACCATTCTTTTTCAACTCTGTAATTACTTCGTCACAGTTGCGAAACTGCCGGTCGGTAAAGACAAAGTGTAATAATAGCCAAAATTCAAAGGCAGGATTACTCTCTATGAAATAAATCTCATTTTTGTATACTTTGATGCATGATGACTTCTCTTTATCATAGGCTTGTTTACGTACATTATCTGCATTGATATAATCCATATCAATCAAGCAAAAAACTACATCAAACTCTTTCGCTAATAGCGATTGAGCTTTCGTTATGATATCACTGTAGTCAGGATGTTTGGGCTTATCAGGCTTTAGGGTAACATTGAACTTCTTCAATAAATCCTTTTCAACATTACGAAATCCATCAAAATAGAAAAACTCTGTGATTCCTTCACCGATAATCGCATAAGATTTCCGAATTTCTTTTATTCTTTTTTCGCGTGCCATACTTATCGTTTTTTAGGAATAAAAATACCGCCCAGCGTTGGCTTTGCACCAAATTTCCCTGCATTATATGCATTGAGAAACGAAACGCCATTGCGGATATTGAAGTCATCAAGTGAAAACAGGTCTGTTGAACCATCATCCTTTTTTTCTGTAAACCAAACTACATCTTTACGTAAATCCTCGGTGTCTAATGATTGGAGATTATGCGTACTGAAAATCAGCTGCGAATAAGTCGAATTAACCAAAAATAAGTTGATGAAATGGGCAAATAAATCCGGATGCAGCGAATTCTCAAGTTCATCAACAGGTATGATAGCATTTCTTTCAAGTAATATATTCAGAATAGTTCCCAAACCATAATAGCGCATTGTTCCTGCTGATTCAAGTATATCAGGCAGGTAATGAACAGAAGATGTTCCATTGGCTACAATTGTATGTTCAAATATCAAATCCGTATCTTTTTTATTTTTCTCGTTTTGTTGAACATCAAAACCGGATATATTAAAATCTGCACGGTGCAGTAAATCTAATAAAAAGGATTTATTCTCCTTCTCTGCTTCCATTTCTCCTGTTGTCCATGTTTTCAAATCCGTTTGGGGCAAGAGTATAGGCAACCACTGTTTCAGGAAATAGTTATACACACGTTCTAATTCAGGAAACATAAAGTTGGCTGTAGCATAAGCTGAAACAACACTCATATTACTAAGTGTATTTACCTGCAACTTTTCCTGCTCGGCCACATTGAGTTTGACTTTGCTTCCTAATCGGATATGAGTGATTCCATTAATGGTCTCTCGGGAGAAAATTTCGGCTGGCTGCTTACCGGGATAATATTTAAGTGTTTCTTTTAGGACAGCACTATTCTCTACTTCAAGATAATAGATATGCTTCATATTGTTTACAAAAAAAGTCAATTCAAATACTCCACACTCTTTCTTTGTCGTATCATCCAAGAGAAACGGAGTAAACCCGATAGGCTGCATCTTGTTTATCTTAGGAGAAATGGCTATTTTTCGTATGAAATCAAGTGCTAGCAATACGTTAGTCTTTCCTGAAGCATTAGCTCCATAGAGGATACCGAGTTTTAATACTTTCGTATCGTTGATAGTGGTACAGTAATATTCTTCTGAAACCTTATCTGCAGAAGCTTCAAAACTTAATATCTGCCAATCCTTAGCTGATCTGAAATTTTTAAATTTAAATTCTAAAATCATACTTCAATGTATTAAAAACGTGACTATTTTGCAAATATAGCATTTTAAGCTATTTATTCCGCATTTTTATCTATTCTTTTTGAGAATAAAAAAGGTGCACCTCCTTTCCCACTCTAGGTAGAAGGTGCACCACACAAACAAAACAAACAATAGTCTACCTTCACAGGCAGAGGAGAACCCATTATTCCATTTTTCCCATGCTACTATTACTAAAAGAAAAATGTTTAGGGCATGGATTCTCCAGGGGAAATGAGGCGCTTCACAGCGACATTAAGGATATAGGCCATTAAACTCAATTTATTATATTATATGGGCAAAACCTACATCTTTTTCTATTCTCACAAAACCATGAAATGAAACAATTAATTTCCTTTTATTGTTTTCCAGACTGGCACTGCTACCACAGCACCGACAATCGGAGCCACAATAAACAACCAGAGCTGGCTGATAGCCTCCATTCCGGCAAACAATGCGGGACCAATGCTACGGGCAGGATTAACCGATGTCCCCGTAACGGGAATACATACAATGTGCACCAGTACCAGAGTCAATCCGATAGCCAGCCCGGCAAAATGAGGACTGCTATTATCCCGGTCGGTAGTGCCCAATACAGTCAGCACGAAGATGAACGTAAACACCGCCTCGGCAACAAATGCAGCCAGCAGATACGGTTCTTCAAAACCGTTGGCTCCCGTACCTTCCATCCCCATTGTGCCGGTAATCACCCACAGCAATGCAGAGCCAAGTATTCCGCCCGTCACTTGCGCTACGATATACACACCGGCTTCCATTACCGACAGTCCGCCATTCAGCCAAACGCCGATGGTGATGGCCGGATTGATATGACAGCCCGAAACAGGGCCGATTGTGTACGCCATTGCCACCACCGACAAACCGAACGCGAAAGCAATCGTCAACACAGCGGCTACCGATGTCGCGCCGCCATTCAATACAGCAGCGCCGCATCCCATTAAGACAAGCACCATAGTGCCCACCATTTCAGCTATAAATTTCGTTTTCATAATCTACTTTTTTCTATTCAATTACAAGATATTCAACTAAAAGATATTCAATTAAAAGATTTCCAACTACAAGATTTTCAATTCTCTCCAATCATTCACTCTCTCCAATCATTCAAACTCCTTCTAATCATCCTCCCATTCCGAAGGCGGCAACGACTTCTTCCCGTACCATTTCATCCAAGCACGAGATTTCCGCTTTCTCAAATAAAGCGCATCGCTACAATGCTCCAACGCTTCCCAATCAAATGAAGAATGATGTCCGAACCACCTCTCCAGCCAGTAAAGCAGATGATAACTCATGAACGCAAGCAACATCCACCACCACGAAAGCCAGACGGATAGCACCAATGCAGGCAATAATGCCAAGAAGAAACATTCCGTATACTGCCGCGCATGAATCTGAAGTTCCATATCCTCCCACACTTCCAGATACTTGAACCGGGTGAAACAACAACCGAAAATCATAAAATAATGCCTCTTCTTCCTGTTCAGGAAAGTTTTCGCCAACAGACTATTATATATTATCATATCCTCCTCTTCATTCAAAACAAGCAACATTGCAAAGAGCCGTCCAACTACCGGCCGACAAGCCCACCTTGTAACGACAAAGCACTTTCAGTCCCGACGTAGAAGAAAACGAGACAGCCCCGCAATGTTGCCTGAAATACCTTGAAATGAAATAAAACTATTATTCGACGATTACGACGCGGTTCAATTCAGGTTCACTGAAACGGTTGTTCGTATCGCCCTCCGCTTTCTTCACGAGACGTTCAGGGGAAATTTTATACTTTTCGACTAATAAATTGTACACATATTCCATACGTTGTTCACTCAAACGCCGGTTCAGTTCCTTGCTGCCCGTAGCGCTGTCCGCCGAACCAATCAGCGTGAAAGTCTTGTTCTTATCCGCCTTGATAGCGTTGTTTACATAAAACTCAAGATTGGTAAGTTCCTTCTTGTCCAGGGTAGCTTTGCCGATATTGAAGAACAGGGCTACCGGCGAAGCAGTCACTTTCGATTCATGCACCACTTCCGGTTTCCGATTTCCGGCAGCTTCCAGTTCGGCGGCAAGACGTTGTGCTTCAGTGCTCAATGTATGATTCTTGGCGCGAAGCTCGTTGATACGTTCATTGTAAGATGAATAATCTGCCGGAGCCACTTTCTCGACGCGGTCGAAACGGGTCTTGCCCAACTTCACGCTTAGTCCTAGTGTCACAGCACTCATTCCTTCACCTTTGCTGCCGCCTACCGTTCCGTCAAAACACTCTTTCACAAACATCTGTCTTCCTTCCAGAGTCAAGTCCAGACGCTTGCCCAGGCGGAACGTATTCAAAATACCGATGTTAGCAGCCATTTCATTATCATGCGTACTGTTTCCCCACGAACGTGCCCAACCGAAACCGACAAACGGAATCACATTCCACACACGTTTCTCATTGAATCCGAGGAAACCGTTCGACCAGTTCCACATAAAGTCCGCATGGAGATTGGAAACATTAAACTCTTCCTTGTAATAACCGCGATGCACCCCCTTGGCATACATCCCACTTGCGTCCGTCAGCCCCCTGGCTTTCAGGCCCGAATATTGCAGACGGACTCCGTAAGAAGGAGTAATCCATTTACCCAACGAAACATCTAATGCGGGAGCAATACGATTGCCCACCGATGTTTTGTTATCCAATTCACCTTCATAGATATTGATTCCACCACCTACACCGATATACCAGTTACTCCAGAAACTATTCGTTTCATACGGTCCACGGAGAATACTTCCGTCCGTGTCACGATTTTCCTTTTGCTGTGCCACGGCACAGACTGATGATAGTACCAATGCAACTGTAAGAATTTTCTTTTTCATACTTTTTCTAGTTTTATAAAAATCTGATACCGGCACGTTCCACTATCCCACATATCTGCGAAACGCCGCCGAAGAAACATATAAAATGAATGAAAATGGCATAGCCACCAGCAAACATATCACGAACGCCAGCAGGTAGATCCCCTTAAACAGAATACCTGCCAGCAAATACAATCCGTATGACAAATCCGTTTTCATTCTTTTTGTTTAAATTCGGGACAACCTTTTATTTCAGCCCCATTTTACTTCTTATCCCAGTTTCATTTTGCTTCCCGGACGGAATTTCACCTGCCGTTTGGCGGGAATCACCATTGAACCGCCTGTCGACGGATTATGCCCGTTGCGTTCCTTTCGTTCCTGGATGACAAAGCTGCCGAATCCCACTAACGTGATATTTTCTCCTTTTTGCATTGTTTCCGCAATTGTGTCGATAATTGCGTCCAACGCATCCCCGGCTTCTCTGAGACTTAGTTTTCCTTTGAGAGCCACCTCTTTAATTAATTCCGATTTGTTCATTTTTTCTTTCTTTGTTTTTATTGTCAGTTATATCGTTTACAGATGTTTGTCATTTTATCATTCACTTATGCAACGGACTTGTGTAAGAAGTTGAGTCTCTAAACCTGATTTATCCACTTCATCCATCTTATCACCCGACTCGGAACGATAAAAGGAAAGAACCTTACGGGCACCACCCCCACCACCCGTAGTCCAGCATTTAATAGTCGATGAATAACGCACTCCATCATAATAATGCCCTCCATTGGGAAAATACAGTCCTATCGGTAAGGTTGAGAATATTATGAAAGGCGTACCATCCTTAGTTTCATACTTACCAGTTAAAAAATATCTACTTCTTAAAATTTGGATTGGACGCATATCCGGAACTTTATAGCCCGGCGGGCATGGATCGTAAATCGTCTTCACATCATTAGATATTTGATCCGGGGACGTACTATTACTTCCCCATACAGCTCCATATTCCATATTTACGTTAGAATAGGTTAACGGATAACGGACAGTTTCGTACCGTTCGAAAGAATCAGACAGTTTTTTGAGAAGTGCCGTCACGTCCCTTCCCAAAAGGTCATAAATGTGTTCATGTCCCCTAGTTTTATAGTCAATAAACGGATCTTTGCGTCCGTACTGATAATACATGCCCACTTCTTTCGAATCCTCCGCACCCACATTCCGGTCCATAAATACATATTTCTCTCCCGCTGCGAGTTCCGTGCCTGCCTCCGGCTTCACAGGTATATCCACAGGACGCGGTGCACACCAGATATGCCAGCTCCAAAGTACCATCGCATCCGCGGCATTGGGGTCAGGTTTGTCATACACCGCGATAACGGCATTTCCCGCCTGTCCGGTATCAGAAACGACAAACTCCACCCTGCCATCGTGGTAGGCCACCTGCGAAATCAACCCCTTCTTGTCCTGCCAGAGCAGTTTCGCCGATTGCGGGGCGATAGTGACATCCGCCACATTGCCCGGAGTGAGGAAAGTAGCGTCTTTCGCACTTTGGAAGGTGTTTGCAACCGTAACTCCCTGTACACCATTTCCTATAATAGTGGCGCCGAACGAATACCTTCCGCCCATCGGAGAAACGATATAGCAATTGGCAGTGCCAGATTGATCCAGTTCTTTCGCACCGACCGACGGAAGGCATTTTATTGAAACGTATTTCACCATGTTTCCCATGACCACTTCCAGTGCACAATCCTGAACAGCAGCGTTACTTTCTGTAAAGTTCGCATCGGTCGTGTAGCAGAACACCCAGGAAGTAGTCCCGGCCAGCATAGAGGCATCCGCCACATTCCCGGGCACCTTCATATTCTGCCCGGTCGCAGGGTTATGGTACCATAGTTGGATAGGTAGGGGAGAGCCGCCCGGACGGGTTCCATCCAACGTATACCCGTCTTTATCAACCAGCCTCACCTGGCGGCTTTTCAATTTTGTGAAATCAGCTTCGCCCGCGTCATTGTTCTGCAGTTCAATCTTCACAAAAGAAGCAGGATCCGTAATGTTTGGCAGCAGGCCGAGAGTCTCCCGGCTGATATTAAGCTGGTATTGCCCGTTATATTCATGTCCCCCCGCCCAGGAATCGTTTACCGTAACCTCATATTCCAGGTTGCTACCCGGCATATTCAACGCCTCTTCGAGGTTGCTATAACCTTCGGAGTGTATTTTCGTGATGTTGAACGTGTAGCGGAAGCCACGCAGGATATCCATATAGACACCGTTGTCCTTGTCGAAGAAGTCCAGCCTATAGTAGAAAGGTTTTGTGATGCCTTCCTTCACTTCAAGAAGTACCATTACTACTGCCATGCGTTGCGGGCTGAACACGCCCGCATCGAGCTCCTGCCCTCCATTCATGGCGGAATGCACAGAACTCCTGTATTCCGGAATATCCACTCCCGGGACGTCACCATACCACCCGGACATCACCTCTTCCGCGCAGTTAGTTTCAGTTCCCGTCCATTCGCCCGTTTCCTGATAGGCAAGCGTATGACCGCCCAATACCCATGCATGCTTCGGTGCATTGCAGATTATCAGCCCTGATATTACTTTCGTGTTTGGCGCGGTTATCTTCACCCTTACTTTAGCGGACAGGCGCTGCATGAGGAAAAGATTGTCCCGATTGCTGTCCCACGTGACGGAACCGCTAAAAGGCACCTTGTTGGAGATAGGCACATTGTCGGGGAAAGGGTCTACCACCGTTTCCTTCAATTCATTCTCTGATATAGTGCCAGTAAACTTGGTGCCAGTCTGGTCGCAATTCAAGAACACATAAATGCGGTCACCGTCTTGAGGCACTATTCCCAGGCTTATGACGGGCGAAGAAGAGCCGTCGCCAACCATTCCCGGTATGTACCGGGAGCCATAAACATCCGGATCCGTCTCCCTACGACGTACATGATAGAACGGAGCCGCATCCGGGTCCGTCCCCCGGTAAACGTATATGTCGTACCATTCCGTCACGTAGCCGTCAGACGGATCACCTGCCAGTCCACGCACCTGCACCTCTTTCAGGTCCGTAATGGAGAGCCGCAACCGGGTTTCGTCACCGGACGTAGTACCCGCAGCGTCTTCGTCCGTGCAGCCTTGCAACATCAGGCTGCCGCACACCAACCAAACGACACAATATAAAATATAAATAAACTTGTTGTTCATGATTTATTGGGGTTGTTTAACTCTTTATATCTTAATCAATACAGGTTATTCCTTCTCCCGCTCCCGGACACAGCGGACCGGAAGAAGAGACGTCACACCCTCATAATAATACTCCTGCGTCAGCATGTCACCCTGACCATAGGAAAACACCAAGCTGGTACCAGGTCCATGAAAGCCATCCTCGTTATTGTCGGTGTAGGGACTAGCTGAATAATACTTTAAAATACCGGCATCGGACATACCGCCTTGAGATATAGCAAGCCACTCCCCATCTTTACTCGGGTTAATCGCAAAAAAACGATCCACCCATGGGAAACATAACTCTCCTCCTCTTAACCCCGTAAAATAGATGCCGGAATTTTCCTCCCGGACCTTGCTGTTCGAGTGATACAGTTCTTTTAGTGCTAGAAAGGCCATGTAAGTAGGAACCTTATATCCAGCCGGACATGGGTCATAAATTGTTTTATCATCGAAGTCAACGCCAGCCGGCCCCTCCTCAAGCATAAAGTCGTCTCCCCACATGCCTCGTACCGCATTGGAGTTCCAATAGGTATAGTAGTGCAACGGAAAGAGAATATTGTCCCAGTACTTTCCCGTGCGGTTACCACCGTCAGGACCTTCCCCCCAAGCTATCAGGCTGGTTATATCCGTACCCAGGATATTGAAAATCCGCTCTTTGTCGAAATGTATCATGGGAACATTACGTGCAAACCTGTAAAGCAGCCCTTTTGCTCCCTTGTCACTCCCGTCTGCGGTGGTGGCTCCCAGGTTGCGGTCCATAAATGAGTAGATGCGTTTGCCGTCGTCGTCAACTGCCGCCGAACCGCTAGTGGACATCTCCTCTGGACGCGGTGCGCACCAGATATGCCAGCTCCAAAGCACCCTTGCAGCAGGGTCGTTCGGGTCGACCGTATCATAAACAGAAATAACCGCGTTGCCCGGTCCCTTTGCACCCGAGACATAAAACACCACATCTCCGTGGCTTGTAGTATTGGTATCGAATCCCACCTGGGTAATCAGCCCGTCTACATCCTGCCAAAGCAATTTGGCGGACTTCGCAGCAACAGCCGGACTCACCGACGTTGTCATAAATTCATCCGCATTATAGTGCGGCATCCACGCCCGCACTGTAGGCGGAAGACCGTCCGCTCCGTTTCCCATGACAGTCCCGGCAAACCTGTAACCTCCCTTTTTCTCCGCTATATAGCAGTTGGAAGTCATAGTCTTGTTAAACATTTCATCCGCACGAACATATTTTGGAGTTAAGACAGGAATATAGCGTACTGACTTTCCGCACGACACCTTGAAAAATCCACCCGTATTTCCATTCTTCACAGTGGAAAAAGCCACTTGTACTTTCAAATCGGAATTGAGGTCATACGTGATGTGATTGTCAGCCGGGGCTTTCATAAGGCTTCCGTCGCCCTGCCTGTGCCATAAGGAAAAACCTTTGTCCTGATTCACCTCTACCTTGTTTTTGTCAACAAGGCATATATCCAGCGTGCTTCCCGGCCTGGCCCCGGCAGTAACTGTAAATGCGGGAGCAGGATCGGTGACATTATACGGAATCACGGGCACTTCCGTCTTATCCACCGTGAAACTTTCTCCCGATATATCACCGTTGACGGGCACCTCTTTCCACCAGTCCTGCAAGTGGAGGTTGACTTCTATATCCTCTGGGGAGAGCACTTGTATATCCAGTAGAAAGGCAGTATTTCTCTTAAGGATGTAATCATGCACAGATGTAATATCCCCACTACCAGAGGTACCATGGACAGGAATCACCCGTTCTATGAATTTATCTTCACCGGTTTCGGTGTTGTGTAAAGGGATCTTTACCCTAAGGGAAGTGGTATTGACTCCCTTCTCATAGTGAGTAGGATCTGTCAGCCTGTTCTCAAAGAAATACTGTACATAACCGGTTGCCGTAACGACTTCACCACCCTGCCCATAAGACCAGGATACTGATTCAATATCCGCAGAGGGGAAATCAGTTAATACTATCGAATCATAATCTCCATATCCAGGATCTGTATATCCCGGATTTAGCTCCATCCCGGAAGAATAGTCTGGATCATACGCTCTGGCATAGAACGGCACATGTAGCAACTGAATCTCGGTATTCGGCACATCAACCTCCCAGTTTCCCAGCACACTACGATCTGTCTTACGTACTACAGTACATAGTTTGCAGATCGAACGCTTCAAGGTTACCACGGTAGTGGAAAAACCTCCACTAGCCGGAAAACAAATTCCCGCTCCGGACATATAGAGGAGGTCGGTTTGTGGCGGAGTCGCTTCAGTAAGGGTAGGATCGTAACTTTGGAAGCAATATGCATTAGCACGTACCGTCACTATCACTTTGTCTACACCCTGCAGGATACCTTCCGGCATATCAAATTGGAGAGAAAATCCTTGTCCGGATGCGGATGGCTGACTGGGAATATCAGGAAACCGATCAGAAGTCTCGTCTATGTAATCAAAATAGATACGTTTCCACCCGCCAGAGAAATAATCATCAGCATATATTTCTATTGTCAGTGTCTCTATATCCTCCGGTGCCCCCATGCCGCTTCTTGTGATGCCTTCCGTCTTTTGCGTAGGTGGGGCAATACTTAGGGGCAATTCTATCCTTACCATTCCTTCAGGGACACAGGAGGTATCTCCCGATTCGTCAATAGCCGTACATGAGCAGAGACATCCTATGCCAAAAAACAACAATATAAATGCCAGATATTTTTTCATACCAAAACTTTCTATTTTATCTTTTATTCTTCTTTTACACAACGGACTGACATTGCTGTATCCTTATAGCCACCCATTAGCGATCCAGCAGCATGATTATGTAATCTATCCACGCTCCAACCGCACATTATTGTATCATAGTAGATGCCCGACGGCAGCTCTGGACTAGCTTTGGCCCTGTCAGCAGAAGTCCCCCAAAAACTTACCATATATTCTTTTTCCTGACTAAAAAAATCACCATAACGAGTAATTCCACAAATAAATGGAATATACATCCCATCCCCCTGTGATATATATCCCATTGTCTCGAAACTATAGTGGGTGGAGAGGAAATCACTGGGATTATAACTAAAAGAGGGACTAAACGCAGCCCAGTCGGGAACACGCCAGCCTGCCGGACATGGGTCAAATATAGTTTTCTTGTTCTCGTTCCATAATGTATCGTTCTTTATTGAAGGATCATCACTATACCAATCACGATTATCAGACGTAACATATAAATATTCATCGGGATGCTGAATAGAATAAGGCAAATTCTGATATATGCCCCCATTATTATGGCTGTCCAATATTGCATAATTAAAAGAAGACTTCGTAGGATTATTGGGGGAATCATAGCCGCTATATACCGTCTTAGCTCCATCCGTCCATCCCTTTGCACCGGGGAAAGGATCTTTGCGCCCCCACTGGTATAGCAGTCCTCTTGCAGCTCCATCATCAGTATACTTATTAGCCATAGCTCCCAAGTTCCTGTCCATCCACATCCTGCCATTCACTTCTCTCTGTTCAACCGGATTGTCCGGGTTGTAATCCGTCACCCAGATATGCCAGCTCCAATAAACAACTTCATTCACCGTGAAAGCGACAACAGCGTTACCTTCACACTTTTTCGTATTCACGCGGATATAATTAGTATCATCATTACCACCCGACCCGTTCAATAGAGCTGCATCCGATACTACTTGAACGTCTTGCCACATAATTTTCCACCCTTGATGTCCTGGCGGGACAGGCTTTTTACCCAATTCTTTCATTTGCGCCCATGCCGCATACACATTTTCCAGCGGAATGTCGACATGACCGCCCGGACGAACGATGTAACAGTTTGTTATCCGGATGTCTTGAGTTACCTCCGCCGCCTGCTTTACAGTATAGTTCCAAGCATCGTCTACCAGTCCCAGATCCACCTCACAGACTATCTGGAATGCTTTTGTGAGACAACAATGTAACTTATATACATGATTACGTTCTATTTTGTCCAAAGCAGGCGACGCACCGCTTCCCAATTCGACAATATGAGTCCAATTCCCCGCATAGGAAGGATTCTGAGTAGTAATCTGAGCATTGAACGATAGAGCCAGCTTCACTTTCTGATTCCTGCAATCCATTTCGGGCACATAAAAAGAGAGCACTTTTGCTTCAGTCTCCTCTACCATGGTAGGGGTTAAATTAAATATACATTCCTTCCCTGCAGTCACTTCCGGCAAAGAGTGAGGTGAGAAAAAACCGCAGTCCATGTCAGTGGTATTGCGTATCTCTCCCAGAATAATCATATTCTGAAACGCGAGAGCAGCGTCTTTTTTTACATACACCTCCACTCTCGCCACGGCACGGTCTACGCTTATCGCCAACTGCTTCGGTGCGTCCATAGTAGAAGTAACCAAGACATCCACCCCCTCCAGTTCACCATACATCGGCAGACATTTGTCGGCTGAAACATACCCTGCCTCGCCATCCAGGCTCATAGCAGCGAGACTGTATTTTATTTCCGGCAGATGAGCCGGATGAGTCACCGCTTCCAACTGCGCCCGTGTAGCCGTATCTTCCGGTTCGTTCACAATAACATAAACGCTTTTACCCGTTCCGGCCTTTACCATAAATGTCGGAGTGGTGTAAGCCTCCATACAGTTGATGTTGTCCCAATAATACATCTTGTCCAGCACATTGCCGTCGAACACATACAGGCGCAGGCGGCGGATAGCGGCTTCTGCCGTATTAATTTGTTCGGGATCGACCGCAACCCCCTGCACGCCGAGATGCACGCTCATCGGAACTTCCGACCTCGTCCCCGCCGGCTTGTAGTCATCAGCCGGTTCGCGCTCCGCCGTGCAGGCGAAGCAGCATATCCCCGCGAGCAGCAACAACAACCAATTATATTTTTTCTTATTATAGTTCATATTCTTTAATGTACATATATTAGCTTATTAGCAATCATCAACGTGCAATCATCCTCCCTTAGTCATTAAAGGTCTTCGTTCTTCAGCCAGATTGTCCAGCCGTTTATCACAATCTTCCCGGCGAGGAAGCTGACCAACTCCGAATCATAGAAGAACACAACGGCATATTCGCTCTGCCGGTCGAGGTATTCCTGTGCGGGGATATCATGTCCCTCCATTTTGGTAAGCAGCAGGTAAGGGATCAAGTCAATCTTCAATAGTTGCCCGCCGTCGGACTTGCGCGTGAGCGTGAAATAGACTTTCTTGTTTTCCAGCAGGCGCATCGTGTTCATTTCTATCACGAGCCCCACGTCGTCCACGTTCTCCTGATAATAGGGACGGTAGTGGATGACGTCGTCCGCCAGCAGGCTGTTGTCCCAAGCGCAGTAGCCGTTGTCGGCATGGATTTCGAACAGGCAGTCATCAGGATCGAGCGCCGTGCCGGCCCCCAGCTTTTGCAGGATGAATCGGAACTTGTTTGTGTTTTTCACCAGGCGGACGGTCTCCGTTTGTTCCCGGTGTCCGGTAAAGTTCACCGTTATCGGTTCGCCGTACCAGAGAGGGTGCAGTTCCTTGTCGTGTATCAAGGTCGCTTCCCGCTTCATCTTCACGGTCAAGTCCTCCGGCGTGGACTGCCCCACCACGAGACGGGGCATCTCGAAATCGTCGCTCATGCCTCCCCAGGCGGATATCCGGTATTCGCCCAAAGGAAGATCCAGCAACATTCGGTAGTTACCTGCCGCGAGACGTTCACCTTGTCCGGTTTTCTGCATAATGAATTTGCCGTCCTTATCGAATATGAATACGTCAATCCGGTCTACCCGGCCAGCGAAGACGTTGGCAAACTCCATGTTGTAGTCATACCGGAAGTCGACATACAGCCGGCATTCGGGCAACGTCTCATGAATGGAATCGCAGGAGAAGTGCGCCAACAACAGCGCCAGGCAGATGCCATATCCCAGCTTCCGGGCAATACCCTTTATTTTCATTATCTGTTTCATATCCATGGTTCTTATTTATTTTCTGACTTATTTATATATAGTGAGGAAAAACAATCCTTGTTTTTCTCCGGATAATCTATTTTAGTGGACAAGCCCGAAGCCTGTCGGTATTACAGCCACCAGTCCCCGAAAGACGGTTGCCGTTCACGGATGTATGCCTCCGCAGGCAGGTTTTATCGATTATAAGTTGTGAGTTATCAGCTGCAGGTCAAAGTAAATTAGATTGTGGCAAATTATAAAGTTATTAGAAGGAAGAAGGCACCGTCCCCATGCCCTACGCCTAAAACAGCACCCTCTCCCATTATCTAATCTTTAATTTTCAATTTTCAGTTCATTAAAGATCTACACCCTGACTCCAAGTCGTCCACGCGTTGACAGTGATACCCACTGCAAGGAATGCTTCGGCTTCGTCATTGTCTTCACCCGGATCAGTCGGGTCAATAGGATTAGTAGGATCAGGAATCCACGGAGTACCCGGTTGCTTAACAGTGTTGATTGTCAAGGTATACCAGTTGTTGCGTACAACACCGTACTTACCCAGTTCCATTGTTCCGGTAACAGCGTCGTCGTGACGAATCAAGATGCTGTAATAGCAGGTTCCTTCTTTGAAGTACTCAACACCCAGGTCTTGTACAGTGGCTGCAGGAATAGCGGGAGGAGCAGCAGGTATAACAGCGGGCTTGGAAGCCTCACCGCCATTAACGACAGCATCCATCTCATCAATATCAAGAGAAGCGAAATCGGAAGCATTCCAAGTTTTACCTTGGGCAGTAGCCATAGCGGCTATACGTACATAAAACTCGTCGCAAAGGGTTTTCTGCTGTGTTTGTAATGGTGATGCCGAGCCGGCGGTAACAGCAGCCTTCGCTGTTGCATATACAGCCTGCAAATCAGTCAATGCTTCGTAACTGGTACCCAGAAGGCGGAACCAGCTCTTACCTGCAGTATAACCAGCCGGAGTGTACACTGCGGAAACCACTGCAGAAGTAGTCTGCGCCATTTTCTGTTCGGCAGCATCCATTGTATTCTCCAGACAGTATTTATCTACGCCCATGGTGGTGAAATCAGCTGGAAGAGCACCGGTAGTAGCGTCAAGTGCCAGATAATCGAATTTTGACACGTTGAACGATCCTGTGGCGTAGTTATTGTCTTTTCTATAATTGGCGCTCATGCTACCGATAGGTGTCACAATTTCAGAGAAAGGGAACATATCCTTGTTGGTGACATTCAATGCCCAATCACCGAACGTACAGGTTGCACCCGGAGCCGTAGCCTCTGCACCGCCAGCCTTCTCTTCCAAAGAAACCTTTGCCACTACGCGTTCTACGTTAATAGCCGCAGGGTTACCTACAGCAGCAGTCTTCGCAGAAGCAGCATCAACGATACCCCCTACTCCAACTGTCTTTATATTTCCGGAAACGTCTATCAATGCTTTATGAGTTGTAGCATCGCCGGCATTAATCATCATAAAGTTGTCCTCTGCCGTTCCAATCACGTCCTTTACAGACGTTGTCAAGGCAGCGTTAATTGCCGCCCAACCGGCGGAAACTACACAACGATTCTGGAAATCGGTATTCGGGTTGATAACCGCCAATACTTTTTGGGTAGTGGCAGGAACCTGAATAGCTGATCCGGCAGCACCTGCAACACCGCCCACCGTCATCTGATATTCACCAGCCGACAATGTTTTTGCTCCCACACAGATGTCACTGGCATCGAACAACGCAAGCAGCACCGTGCCCACTTTCTGTTCAGCCGTTGTACCGTGGTTTGTTGACGAAGCACGAGTGCCTCCTGTCGGCATGTTCAAGGATACGGACATATATGCCGTTCCGCCTGTTACCGGCGACTGGTCTTGTCCGCCTGTCGTCATCTCATCATCATTACTACATGCTGCCATCGCCAAACCGACAAACAGCGCTGTAAAGATCTTGTCTAATTTCATAATTCTAAAAATTTAATTAATACTAAAATGTTAATTACCAAATATAAGTTTCAGGTTGTATCATTCAGCCTTCAAATCTTCCAAACGTTTCAGGTACATCCGCATCGCACCGTAATCCCGCATTTCCCATGACACGATAGCGGCGTTGTTGTTGGCTATCCTGTCGTCGGGGAAGCGTTCCGCTATCATGCGGATAATCCGGTAGTACTCGTCCGAGTCTTTGCCGTAGCTTTCCGCCACGCGGTACATTTCGTTATGATTCATCTTGTCGGGACGCGTACGGATGATTTCACGCCCCTGCTCCACGGTGAAGGGGATTATCACATAATTGACCGTATATTTCACCTGACGCAGACCGGGATATACTTCGCGCAATAAGGCATTGTAGATTTTACCGCCGTCGATAGCCCTTATCTTCGCGTCACGGGCGTCGGGACTGGGAGTCTGTTCGATGATGTCGAGCACCCGTTGCATATAGGAAGGACGGTATTCCTCCAGCCATTCGGCAAGTCCTTCCCAGTTTTCCGCCACCGAACTGCAGCGGAGCATACGGTCGTCCAGCTTATAAGCCTGTTTCAGGTTGCGTTCCAGCGCTCGGGCACGCTGTTCGGAAAGGCGCGCGTTGGATGCGTAGCTGCCTTCGGGCGAAGCATAACCTACGATGCCGATTTCATCAATGCGGTAGATTTCATCATTACGGATAGAGTCTATCGAAGAATAGATTTTCGCCAGTTCGGACGGGTTATTCATGTAATCGGCAAGCAATACGGACTGCCCCGCCTTAAAGTTCAGGTAAGCGCTTCGAGTGAAGGAACGGCGTTTCTCCACCGCTTCTGCCACCATGAGTTCCAGGTGGGGACGTTCCACCATATCTTTTTCTTCCTCGAACAGAGGGACGTCGGCCAGGAAGATCACATCCAATACCTCGCCGCATCCGGCGCAGCCCTGCCACTCGCGACGCACTTCGACACGTGCCCCGGACATCCATTTCTCTGCGGGAACCGTCTCACTGTATTCAATCACCGGTCGGTGCTTTTTACTGAAGCGGAACACATTGGAAGTCCCGTCCGGCGAACTGTCGTACAATTTTTCCCGGCGTTCGTTCATCCGATAGCGATTTTTGCCTGCCATGCGGACGGAAGGAAGTGCCAGCAAACGAGGCATGCCGGATATGGAATCGGAGTCTGCGTAGTTGACAATGACCGGAGTAATGGTAAGTTGCCGGCGGGAGGAAAGTTGCCAATCGCTGCAATCTATACGGAAAGAGACTTCCACCTTGTCATCGCTCACCTTCCGTGCGGTGGTTTCTTTTATGCTTATCTCCTGCGCCCGGGCAGAGACTGTGGCAAGCGCCACCATCACCATATATAATATATAATTCTTCCTCATCGTTTTCTTATTTTATAATGTATATGATATTGATTGCAGCCTTCGTGGGCCCGAAATAGTTCTTCTTCCCGCTCTTCTGCAGGCTTCCGCAAGTGACACAGGGATATTTGGAATGATCCAACCGCGCGTATCCAACCCCTAATACAGCCTCCATGCTCCAACGAGCACTTAACAGCCATTGGTAACCGTAGGATATCCCGGCTCCCCAAAGATGCCCCTGATAGCGGTGGTGCTCCATGTTATCACTTAGGAATGACATTCCGCCCATATTATACTTGGCGTAATGCCCGTGCAGACCTAAGAAATGACCGTTGAATTTCTCGCAAAACCAATAACGAAATTCGGGCTGCACGCCCCAATGGCGCAGGCGGGTTTCATCATTGAATTTCCAGGGATTATAGTTGGCGGATAAATCGAGCGACCATTTAGGTGCCAGCCCTATCTCAAGACCTAAATTCATTGTAGTAGTGGCGTCATATAGCAGATTGCTCTTTATGGCTACTCTTTGAGCATAAACGGTAACCGTACTGAATAGCAACATTCCCCATAGCCCGATAAAACATAGATATTTCTTCATATCATCATACTTATTTATTTTGTCTTTCGTTGCATCTCTATTCCGTAATAGAGATTATAAACAATAAAACGATTGTAAATAGCTGAATATTAAATCATTATATCGCATGTGAAGTTTCAGTATTTGTAGATGATGAAACAAAACAGGTAATAGTTATAATAATATTCTGATAGACAATTTATTAATAGTATGAATACTGAAACAATTGTGAAACAAAAAACAGATAGCAAACTGAACAACTAAAACATTTATCGTTATGGAAACAAAACCTATCAGAAGCGAACTATTGTACATCGAAGAACACCTGTCATGCCAAAACTACATGACAACGATTGAAACCGGATTCAAATATCTTGAACTCGATGAGATTACGGAATTTGAGGAAGAAGATACAAACAAGAATTATCTTCTGTTCCTGCTGCAAGGGGATTTCTCTATCAGTTGCAACCAGTTCCACAACAAGCCGTTCCATGCGGGAGAGATGATATTGATACCCCGTTCTTCCCGACTGAAAGGAGCCGCGCAAGCCGGTTCCAGTCTGCTTTCCATGTTTTTCGACATACCTGAAAACAGTTGTGACAAACTCATGTTGCAATCTTTATCAGATATATGCGACAGCACTGATTACAACTTCGAACCGGTAGGCATACGCTACCCGTTAACTCCTTTCCTTGATACATTAATCTTCTGTATCAAGAACGGGATGAGTTGTGCGCACCTGCACAACCTGATGCAACGGGAATTCTTCTTTCTTTTGCGCGGTTTTTACGAGAAACGGGAGATTGCAACCTTGCTTCACCCCATTATCGGGAAAGAAATGGGCTTCAAGGATTTTGTCATATACAACCATAACAAAGTAGACAGCATAGAACAACTGGTTGAACTGTCACACATGGGAAGGAGCCGTTTTTTCTCCAAATTCACCGAAGTGTTCGGGATGACCGCCAAGAAATGGATGCTGAAACAAAAAGACCAGCAGATACTGAACAAAATGACAGAGCCGGGGATATGCATAAAAGATGTCATCGAAGAACTGGGATTTGATTCGCAGGTTTACTTCAACCGTTACTGTAAACAGCATTTCGGATGCACGCCCAGACAACTAATGGAACGCTGCCAGACTCAAAACAAACCCGTTCACGAGGATTATAACACGATTTGTACAAAATGAATAAATAATTGTACTTTATGATAATTCCTATTATGAAAAAATAAACTTACTTTGCAGCATGAAAATGACTCAAAGTAATAGACGCTTTTTTGATTCAATCTCTATTACGGAATAGATTACAATACAGCAAAGATAAATAAAATATTTATATCTCTAATATTTTCACGAAATATATTACAAATAATCATTCTACTTGGACAAATTTGTAACTATGCTGTTCACCTGATTGAGCATGGACACATCGAAATCCTTCAAATAAACACGTGTCATTTCTTCCGAAGTGTGCCCTAGTCCGGCACTAATTACAGAAATTGGTGCTCCATAGTCACGGGCAAGGGTAGCCCAGGTATGGCGGGCGGTGTATGTCGTCAACGGAACTTTTATATCAGCTACAACAGCAATTTTCTTCAAATGGCGGTTGATACGCCCTAACGCCAGACGGTATCGCTTGTATCCCGAAGCATATTCACCGCTGATGATCGGAAAGAGATACTCATTCTCTGTGTTATATTTATCTATCATACTTCGCATTTGCGGAGTTACCACTATACGAATCAACTGCTTCGACTTATGGCGGGAATAGGTCAATACACCATTGCAAATATCAGCCTTCTTCAAAAGGACAATATCGACAAAAGCCATTCCCTGCGCATAAAAGCTGAACAGATACAAGTCGCGGGCAAACTCAAGTTCCGGTTCATTTTCCAAATTCAAGTCAGCCAAATTCTGCATATCCGTCCGTGACAAAGCACGTTTCACAGTCTTCGCCGGGCGGGTCTGTGCTTTCGCAAACGGATATTCGCCACGGGGATGATAACCGTCCGTTACTGCCTGATTATACAAAGAGCGCAAGTTCCGCAGGTAATAACTTACCGTATTGCCGGAAGTACCATTACTATATAGAAAATCCTCATATCTCCTGACGAACCCTAAATCAACCTCCGACATCCGCACATCGGGGCGGCTTATAAATTTTGCCAATGACGAACGGGTGCTCTTGTAGGCCGCAGCCATCCCCACTTTCTTCAGTTCCTGCTTCCGTTCAATCTGCATATCAATATACCGTAATAAATAAAACTGTGGTTTTCCGGTTCCAAAGGCATTTTGAGACAAGACATCCTCCACTGTAAATTCTTCCCTCATCCGCTCAAGCTGCCTGATCCGTGTATCAATCTGATTCCGGATCTTCCGTAGCTCGCGGTTCATTTTCACGACTTCTGTCTTTGTAAAAGTAGAACCTATGCCATTCATAATCTTCCCTTCCGACTTGTCAAACCCTTCTTCTTTCACCCGGTAGCCTGTATACAGCAACTTTTTTCTCCGATTGTGTATCACTTGGAATACTAAGGGGTAACTACCATTATTCAATATCCTGCTCTTATTCAGCATAAGTTTCACTGATGTTATCATATCTCGCTTTTTTTGTTTGAGACGTAAAAGTACGAAGTTCACCTTACTTATTAGAACTATTTTTCCGCCTGTTACGCAAGAAACAAGAAATGGAATAAAATGTTTTTCCACTTTAAGAATCATTATCTAATAAATATAGTTAAAATACACGTTCTAGCAATCAATATATTTTTGTTACATAAATCCAATATACATACGCATAAATTAAATAGGTATACTGTTTATGATATTTCATTACATAACATAAATATTACCGTCATTATTCATTTTGAAAAATTAGAATATTAGGCATAGCTTTGCACGATGGATTTTAGGGAGCCGCCCGTTCCTTTAAAAGGAAGAGGTCATTCCTCGGTGTGCAACGGGTCGTTCCTTTTAAAGGAACGGCCCGTTGGTTTTAAAGGAAAAACCGGCATCTGTAACCATTTGAATTTCAACTTCTTACCGAATTAAAATTCCGTCCCCGTAACCCATGGGATTTTTTCCAACAAACACGACGGGATCTGCCGCACGAAGCGGCAATCAGTATACAACAAATTTCAACAATTCAAAATTCAAATCCCATGGTTACAGTCACGTTTGCCATCAAGCCATATCTGGCGAGGTATATGTATGTCCGGTACGGACAAAGTTTAGAACTTCAATCGCATAACAATCCGCCTTCAAGGCTCCCCATCCCGATCCACCTCTCCCACCTCACTCCCATTTATCACTTCTTGCATCAATTATCCGTTCCTCATCCGCAAGGCGTCTCCTGGAAAGAGACAGGAAATATCACTTTTGTTCTTCCCAGCCCAAGGCGAGGGAAGAATCCGGAAGTTTATAATTATTTCGGTCAGGACAGCATCTTTATTATCGAAAAGGAAATTGAGGTGGAAATGAAAGCGGAGCTTTATTCGTTCCTGTTGGAAAATAAGTTCAAAAACGGGGTGATGTATATAAAGTCGATGCATGAGTTTGTGGTAAAGTATGATATGGCGGAGTCGGTGGAAGAGGAAAGTTTGATGAGAGGGTTTCAAAGGTGGAGAAAGAAAATGGGGGACCGTACAAAATGAAAAAAGAATCGGATATTATAATAACGGCTATTCTCTGGATTATCCTTTCCTTTGCAAACAATTAAATAACCGGAAGCAGTTTTCAGCTTTCTACAACCAATATATAAGAAAGCGGCAGCTGTTTCATAAAACAACAATATAATATGGATAAATTTTCTATTCAATCGCTACTCACCGAGACGGCGCAAAAAGAAGAGAAGGACGGATTTTTTGAGTTGGAGAATCCCTACACACTTGAGTTAAATCTTAAGAATCAACGAGTAATGTTGAAAAAGGGCGCAATGGTGGCGTATGCCGGTGATGTAAAATTCGAGCGCGAGGGCATTCTTAGCAAAGGACTGGGGAATATACTGAAAAAAGCAGTCAGCGGCGAAGGTACCTCCATGATGAAAACAGAAGGAACAGGACGCGTGTATGCAGCAGACTACGGAAAGAGAATACGTTTGCTCCATCTGGAAAACGAATCGATCAACGTCAACGGGAATGATGTGCTGGCGCATGAAGAAACCATTATGTCGAATATTAAGATGATGAAGAGCGTAGCAGGTATGATGGGTGGCGGACTGTTTCAAGTCAATCTGAGTGGAACGGGTTATATCGCTATCACGAGTCACGGAACGCCGTTGACACTGCTTGTCAAACCCGGACAACCGGTATTTACAGATCCAAACGCTACCGTGGCGTGGTCGGGCAATTTAACTCCGTCAATCAAAACCGATATTTCGTTGAAGACCCTGATTGGCAGAGGCAGCGGTGAAAGCTTCCAAATGAAGTTTGAAGGTGACGGATGGGTGATTATACAACCTTATGAGGAGAGCTATGCGGCAGGGGAATAAAATGAAACATATCTATCAGTTTCAACTAATGCTTTTGGGCATAGTATTGATGTTTTCTTCCTGTGGCGGACAATCGGAAAAGCGAGTTATTGAAGATGAAAGGCTTGCCAGCTATATGCTTGCCGGAATATATACCTTAACCGGCTATGAAGGGGAGGTAGAAGGGGTAACAGGGCTATTCGAAAGTAATTTGCCGGATACACTTGCATCCGATTTCCTTCCTCAAATGCAAGAGGGATATACCGATTTGCTCATTTTCCCCTTTAAAAAAGGAACTCCCAAATCTAGTATCCTGCGTGAACTCAAAAACTCTTGGGGAATAAACAATAAAGAAGAGCTACTGGCTACTTTGGAAGAATTGAAAAACGGCTTACATCAGGCTAAATTTGAGAAATGCCTTCAGGCTGTAAAGGAAAACGGTGGCGACAATGCTGATATCAATGCGATTGATTGTACAAAATATGGCATAGACAAAGAAGATGTAGTATTCGTTATCAAGAACTTCGACAAGATTTCTGCTACCGGTATCAAAGCGTGGGATTACGCACGCTATGCCAATAACGTTAACATGGCGCAGGGAGCCGGACTATTGACTGATGCTGAATGTGACGAGCTTATGAAAAGCCTGTTGGCTACTGCACGTGCCGCCTACAGTGACTGGAAGACTTACTTCGCTGATTTTGATATGGGGCGTCGCTTTTGGGGAGGTAACGAAAGTAATGCGGAAATGTTTAGCCGTAACGCTGCGTTGCTAGGTTCGGATAATGCTTATCTCATTTATAAATACATTCCGCTCCAGATGACAGAATAGTCTGCTAAATAACTTGTTTGTACACGTATTAACCAGCTTTAAAAGAAAAGGCACTGTCCTATCAAAATCGAACAGTGCCTTTTGTTATTTACCGGTTGTTCGTATAGAGTCCACTGTTTGCTAGTAATATGAAAAGACGCATGCATCCATTAGCTAAATTCTCTAAAATGAAGAAACTTATAATTGACAAAATCGAAGGCTCTCCCATCTATAAACATCCCTCTAACGACAATAAAATTGCCGGCAAAACGACACTACTAAATATTACTACTTGCAGCAGGCATATAGACGACATTTATGAATATACCTGCATAAGATAATGTAATATACTATATTAATTGGAAGAAAGAAGGAACTTTTCTATCTTTGCTAATATTAATCTTTTTCGCTAATTGATTAAGATAAGAAAGGAGAAAATAATATGACCCTTAAAGAAAAACAATTAGAGTTTATTATCTATTGTATAGAGAATACAGCCGAATGGTTAGGACGCTATAGTGCGGATGTATATAATAAACTAAAAGAATTAGGTGCTATAGACGGCTATATAAATGCTTTTTATGATACTTTGCATACCCAAGGGAAAGCCTACATAGTAGATTCTTTATTAGAATATATCTATCATCGTGATCCACAATGGTTGCCGGAAGATTATCGTCCTTTTCAAGTTTCGACACAGTAAAAAGGAGATAAGTCATGTTAACTGTTTATCATGGTTCTACTTACTCTTTCTTGGGTTCACTTACACATATGGAATATATGATCAGGTCTTTGGTGGAATACTTACGTAGTACTATGGACTTTAGAACAAGAATAAAAGAACTTTGCCAAGGATAAAGCATCACCCAAAAAGAATTGGCTGAAAAAAATGGAATAATCGATATAAGACTAAATAAGACTATACGAGGTGAATACCCACAGTTGTAAACCTTAGAAGAAATTGAAAATACATTGAATATCCCTATTACTAAGTTGTTCGAGAAGTCTTCTTCCGATGAAGTAGTCAGAGCCATCCGGATCGGTGACAGTACTCATATTGTGAATGGCAAAGAAGACATTAAGAAGTTAGCGAAAATTTATAATATGAGTGAACATCTACTAACTTTTTCTTGTTTTTTCTATAAAAAAGAACTACTTTAGGTATTATACCAGTATTAATGACTACATTTGCCGATAGTTATTCTTTTATATGAGGGATATAACTTTAATTTTTTAATGAGCATGGCACATTTAATTGTAACAGATTTTGGGGCTATAAAATCCGCAAATATAGAAATAAAGAAATATAATTTCTTTATTGGACATACTTCTAGTGGAAAAAGTACTATTGCAAAACTTCTTGCAATATTTAACAATTCGATTTTTTGGGCTATTAAAGAAGGAGATTTCAATAGTTTCTTAAGGTTATTGGATAAATATAATATTAATTTTGAATTTACGTCTACAACCATTATTCGTTATAGCAATGAAAAATACTATTGGGAAATAGGCTTAAATAAATTTCACAGTAACTACGAAGATGCTGATTTGATGGAAATGGCTAATACTTCAAAGTCATATGATTTTATTTTAAAATTTATAGAACGAAAAGAAAATAACTTTGCATACAAAGAATTTATCAAAAGTCTTAGAAACCTCTTAGATTTAAAAGACAGCGCAATGGTAGAGTTAATAAAACCTGCCTTAGTTGGACTCCTTTATGAAGAATGTATACCAGTATATATTCCAGCTGAAAGATTGTTGATTTCAACATTTTCTAATAGCATATTTTCTTTACTTCAAGCAGGAGCTAGTATTCCCGATTGCATAAAGGATTTTGGTAGCTTATACGAAAAAGCAAGAATTCAGTATAAAAATATTGATATAAACATTCTTGATATTAAAGTGTCATTCAATAACAATGGTGACACAGTATATCTAATGAATGAAAACAAAGAAGTAAAACTATCTCAAACTTCTAGTGGAATTCAATCAATTATTCCGTTATGGATTGTATTTAACCAATATGTTGAAAGCAAGAAAAAACAGATATTAGTAATAGAAGAACCTGAATTAAATTTATTTCCTTCTACTCAACACTTTCTTATTGATTGGATCATGAGAAAGATGAGAGAATCAAATGGAAGTATTGTAATTACGACACATAGTCCATATGTGTTATCAGTAGTAGATAATTTAATTTTAGCACAAGAAATATTAAAGAAAAGCAATAAAAAGAAGTTGGTGCTATCTAAAATTAAAGAACTCATTCCATCAATGGCGCTAATTGATTTTGATGATGTATCATCCTACTTTTTTCATTCAGATGGAACTGTTAAAGATATAAGAGATACTGACATAAAATCTTTGGGAGCTGAATACATAGATACGGCTTCTGACAAATTAGGATATATTTTTGACGAACTATGCAATATTGAAAGAAATGAGTTGTAAATGTTTTAATAGAAGATTCGTATTCAAGAATACAGATTCTTTTGATCATAAATATGTTAATTCAAAGTGTAAATGCACTTCTCGTTTTACGATTTGTGAAAATAAAAGTAAGTTCACTATTGCATCTAAAGATATTTCCGAAGTTGATAAAATAAAAATTGATGGTTATTTTGATAGTTCATCAGAGCATAGAAAGTGTGATTACTTATTTGTATACACATCACCCCTTAGTTGTGTTTATATTTTTGTAGAGCTAAAAGGAACGGATATTGCACACGCTATAACACAAATCGGCAATACTGTGAACTTATTCTACAATCAAGGATATCTAAAAGATAAAAAAGTTATAGGAGCTATTGTTAGTTCACGACATCCATCCAATGACGGTACGTATCGTAAAGCAAAACAAACCCTAGAAAAATCACTTTCATCAAAAATAAAAAGCTTTCGTATAGAAAAGAAGAATAAAGAAATGACATACGATCCTATTAATGATAAAGTTATTTGAGGGCATCGTCAATTCGAGATACAAATTGTGGATTACTGGGACGTGCCGTAGTTCCGAAATCTACAATTTGCCCTTTTCTATTAAGCAACAGATAATAGGGCATTCTATCTATTTTCCATTGTTTGCGAATTTTCTGTAAGTTATCTTTTCCAAAATAATCAGATGCATAAATACATTCAATTCCCCGGTTCTTCAATGAATACTCATTCAGACATTCTTCCCATTCTTCCTTGGGTTCACTTACACATATTGAATATATGATCAGGTCTTTGGTGGAATACTTACTCCGCAATTGTTTCAAAGGTTCCATTTCTGCCAGGCATGGTGGACACCACCTAGCCCAAAAATCGAAATAGATCACTTTTCCGTGATTCTTCTCAAGTATATTATAGACGGGTTCCATGTAAGGCATAGATGTTTTTAGCTTTGAGTTTTCGTGAAACTCACCATATAATAAATTATTGGAAACTGGTTGCGGATTTTCCAGGTAAGATTTAGTCTGATTATATATCTGCATCACTTGTGCACGCAAATGCGGCATTTTTACGATCGAATCAAACTGTGTATGCCTCGTTGTTAAAGCAAGTGTATCATTTGCATTCAAAGAGCCAACTGCCATTTTGGTATATATATACTGGTTCAGTTCATTCTCTCCTACTGCCGACATAATCTCTTCTACAGATGGATTTTTTTTATCTTTGTATGTTATCCCATAAGCTATATAGCGTTCTACCTCATCGGCAATATCATATAAACGTGCTGAAAGAATCCTTTTATTATAAAGTTTATTGATTGCAGGCAGAAATTTATGATACCGATCCATTTCTTTTCTCGTTTTAAATTGGCATTGGTTACCATAGGATAACAAAGTGTAATAATAGTCCTGTTTCAGTAACTCTTCAGTAAATAACGTAACATCGCCCATTGGCTTATACTTCGTCAGATACTCGTTTCTCCGCTCCAAACGAAAGTCATATTCTTTCTTTATTTCAGCCTCAAAATCCTTAATATTCAAATTCGGGTTTATACTATAATTCTGTATGTAATAGTAGGCGCTTTCTGTAAATGCCAGTATTTCTTGATTCAACTTTTCTGCATCACCTGTTACTTTGGGGTGAAAAAGATCTTTGAAGTCTATTTCCACATGTATGCTATCTCCCGGGTGGATATACAAATGTTCCGCATAATTGCGAATGGAAACTTCTCTTAATTTTGCATAAACCGGAAAGCGGAATGAAAATGAACCATCTTCTTGTATGGGGGTACGATATTGATTTTCCATTTTCCAAAAAAATGGAATGATGAGAGTTAATTCCTTTTCTTGAGGATAAAAATCCCGGTTCAACACTTTTCCTGTGATAACAGCTTCTTTAATATATTCTTTCGCTAATGGATAACTGTCTTCTGTCTGTACAGATGATTCGAATTGAGATTTTGCCCGGTCTTTTTGCCCGCATCCGGTTAATAACAAAGAGGTTATTATCAGAAAGGAATAATAGTGTTTCATCGTGCCTGAATATTAGAAAGTTCGCAAATCTAAATAAGTAAGAGTTCTTGCTCCTAAATATATGAAATTAATTTTAGGGGCAAAAACTCTTGACAGACAATTCGTCTCAATTTTAAATCTTTTACAATATATACATTTAATTTGCGAGATAAACAGACAAAGCTATAACCAGCGCACAAACTTCCTGATATACCAGTTCTTCACGATCTGCGTCAAAATGCAATAAGAGAGTAAAATTCCAATCAGCCAGGGGAAATAGCTCAAAGGAAGAGCTGTCAATCCGATGGAACGCCCGAAAGCGGTGAAAGGAATAAGAATACCTATTGCCATGATTAAGAAGGTCAGTCCCATCACAGGCCATGTGGCACGGCTTTGTATGAACGGTATCTTGCGGGTACGTATCATGTGGACAATCAATGTCTGTGATAACAAACCTTCCACAAACCATCCGGTTTGAAACAGTGTCTGGTGTTCGGGGCTGTTGCAGCTAAATACGTACCACATGACCAGATACGTTATAATATCAAAGATAGAACTGATGGGACCTACATAAATCATAAAACGACTTAGATCGGACGCATCCCATTTACGGGGTTTCTTCAGGAACTCCGGGTCCATACGGTCAAAAGGAATGGTGGTCTGCGAAATGTCATACAATAAGTTCTGGATCAATAGATGTATCGGCATCATGGGCAGAAACGGCAGGAATGCACTGGCAAACACCACACTGAACATATTACCAAAATTGGAACTGGCAGTCATCTTTATGTACTTATTGATATTGCCGAATGTCTTTCTTCCTTCGAGTACCCCGTCTTCCAATACCATCAAATCTTTTTCCAACAAGATAATATCTGCGCTTTCTTTTGCTATATCCACAGCAGAATCGACTGATATACCAATGTCCGACTGACGCAATGCACCTGCATCATTGATTCCATCTCCCAAGAACCCTACCGTATTGCCTTGCTCCTGCAACAGAGAGATGATTTGCGTCTTCTGTAATGGAGTCAGTTTTGAAAATAAAGTGGTATCCTTTACCGCTTCTTTCAATGCTGTTTCGTCCATATTTTCTATTTCTATCCCCGTAAGAAAATGACTGGTATCAATACCTACCTGCCGGGCAATCGCTTTCACTACGACATCATTATCTCCCGATAGAATTTTAACTGCTACTCCATGCGCATATAATTGTTCGATGGCTTCGACAGCAGAAGGTTTCGGAGGATCAAGAAAAGCAAGATACCCGATCAATACCATTTCTTTTTCATCTTCGATGGCGAAATTACAATCTTTCTCGATAAAACTTTTTTGGGAGACTGCCAATACTCTCATCCCCTGCTGATTCATTTCTTCACTAATCATCTGTGCTTTGATTTTCAAGGCATCAGTCAAGGGATGAATCTGCCCGTTGAACTCGGCATAGGAACAGACGTCGAGAACCTCTTCTACTGCTCCTTTGGTGATGATTTGCCGCTTTCCCTGCCTGTCTTCTATTACGACAGACATTCTTCTGCGCGTAAAGTCGAAAGGTATTTCATCCACTTTGGTATAGTCATCCTTCAGATGTTCCAGGCTCAAATCTCTTACATGGGAAAGAATCGCTTTATCCATCAGGTTCCTTAAACCGGTTTGGAAATAACTGTTGAAGTAAGCATGACGAAGAATACGTTTACTGTTGTCGTCACTGCCATCTGCATTGATATATTTTTCCAACACGATTTTATCGCAGGTCAATGTACCGGTTTTGTCAGTACAGAGTATGTCCATCGCTCCAAAATTCTGAATGGCATTGAGATTCTTTACGATTGTTTTCTTTTTGGACATGGCTATCGCTCCTTTGGAAAGGTTGGCAGTCACAATCATTGGTAACATTTCCGGAGTAAGGCCAACCGCAACGGATATGGCGAATATGAAAGCCTCAAACCAATCCCCTTTCGTAAAGCCATTCACGAAAAATACAAATGGAACCATAACCAGCATGAAGCGAATCAACAAAAAGCTAACCTTGCTAATGCCTTTGTCAAAAGCTGTAGTGGCACGATGTCCGACCAGGCTCTTTGCAATAGTACCCAGATAGGTTTTGTTCCCCGTCTCAAAAACGATTCCTTTTGCCGCACCACTTATCACATTGGAACCCATATAACAAATATTGTCCAACTCGATGACGCTTCCTTTCCGAAACTGCTGTCCCTGTATCTCCGGAAACTTTTCTATCGGTTCGGACTCTCCTGTCAATGAAGCCTGACTGATGAACAGGTCTTTCGAATCGATGATCCGAATATCAGCGGGAACCATGTCCCCAGCTGCCAAATACACGATATCCCCCGGGACGAGTTCCGTAATCTCGATCTCTTCTTCCTGTTCACCGGCACGTTTGGCAAGACATGTGTTTTTTACCATTTTCATTAAAGAATCCGTAGCCTCACTTGCTCGCCATTCCTGCCAAAAACGCAGGATAGCACTGAACAGCACCATGGATGAGATGATAATGACTCCCGTCCATTCCTGCTCTCCAGGATCGGCCATCAATACATCCAAAAATAAGGATATTATGGCGAGCCCGGTCAGAACGCCAATGAAAGGATTGATAAACGTTTTGATAAACAGGATAAACGGATTCTTTTTCTGTTCATGTACCACTTCGTTTCTTCCATAAATGGATTGTCGCTCCTGCACTTCTCCCTGTGTTAATCCAAGCTTTGTTGTCTGCAAGTATGAATAGATTGACTTACCGGGTTGTGTGGCAACCAAAAATACTTTCTCTGAATTGAATGTGTACTGTGGTGAACGCAGTTTTTTCTTCCATACCATAATCTCTAATTTTTTTTTAGTTACTAACTGCATTTATTAATTCGATGCAAAAGTAAGGAGGACTTCACCGGGAAGCTGTTAGAGAATGATTAGAGTGGTATTAGAAAACGATTAGAGTTTCTTAGATATGCGGGAGCTTCACCACAAAGGTAGTACCCTCATCCTTATGGGAAGATACGGTAAGTTCGCCTTTGTGAAGGTGGATGATCTTTTGTGTCAAGGCCATACCTATACCATTTCCGGGAGCAATATTCTTGTTTTCTCCGCGATAAAACAGTGTAAACAGGTTTTCTTTATCCGTATCAGACATGCCTACACCGGTATCTGACAGGCGGATGATTGCCCATTGCTCCCAATAGGCTATCAAGACTGACGAAGTTTGGTTGGAAGAATATTTGCAGTTATTCTCTATTAAATTCACAAAAGCGGTAGTCAGCAAATAGCTATTCCCGATTACCGTCAACACATTATCTTCTTCGGCTTCTTGCTCAAATACTAATTCGATGTGATAATCCGGATGGGCTTTTAATACCAGTTCTCTGGCATCCAGCAACAGTTCGTCCAAACGGACTTCATCCATTGTTATCTGTTCCGACTGATAGTCGGCTTTTGCCAAATTCAACAATCCGTCGATCAGGTTTACAATCCTGTGAGAATCCTGCAGTGCATTGCCGATAGCTATCTGATATTGCTCGGAACTCCGTTCTTTCAATAAAGCTAAATCCAGTTCAGCTGTAAGGGCTGCCATAGGAGTACGTAATTCATGAGATACATTACTGACGAACATCTTTTGTGAATTGAAAGACTTTTCCAGGCGCTCCAACAATGCATTGAATGTCGTACTCAATTCTCCCAGTTCATCCTGTTCATTTTTTACAGGCAATCTTTTATCAATATGCGATGCTGTGATTTTTTCCGCTTCTTTCACTATATTACGTATCGGTTTTAAAGTGCTTCGAGACAGGATATACCCCACAACCACCAATACGCTCAATCCACCGATAAATAGGAGAATGAGCATGTTTCTTAGCGCATCCCGGTTGGCGTATCCATAACCGTCGTAGGCTGCGGCGGTAACCACATAGTCTTTGCCCTCAAACGGATACACCAGTCCTATAGCCTGATATTCATCTACATAGAAATTGATGTTCTTCCGCTGTAAAATACGCTTTATCATCTCCGGTGTTTCTTTGACAATATCGTTTTGCAGAGCGTCGTGATATAATATTTTAAAATCTGTTGTATAGACGGCAACCTCTACTTCATCAATAAACTTCTGATTATTCAGGTATATAGACTGCATGGTTTTGGCATCTACTTGATTTTTAAGGAATAAATGTGCTTTGGTTATAGCTTCACTTTGAAGATTACGAAAGAAAGCATTACTACGCGAATGTTCACTGACATAGTAGACCGCCATGACAAATACGAAAAATACCGCAGCTGTAAGCCCTGCATATTGTAGAGTCAACGTTGTTCTGATTTTCATAATTTATCGGTCAGTATGAATCCCATTCCGGCTTTGGTATGAATAAGTTTCGGTTCAAAGTCCCTGTCTATCTTTTTGCGGAGATAGTTGATATATACATCTATGAAGTTCGTTCCTGTATCAAAATGGGTGTTCCATACTTTTTCTGCTATTTCAACCCTGCTCAATACTCTTTCGGCATTTTCTACCATATATAACAGTAAGTTGTATTCCTTAGGAGAAAGTTTTATGGATATGCTGTTTCGTTCTACGTCTTTACGTTGAAGGTCAATACGCAAATCTGCATAGACAAGTTCCTGCGGCAATTCCTGTGCATTACCCGCTACACGTTTCAACAGCACTTTGATTCTGGCATTTAACTCTCTGAAATCAAAAGGTTTCACCATGTAATCGTCTGCACCGGCATCGAAACCGTCCAGTTTATCGTTTGTTGATCCTAATGCCGTCAACATCAATATAGGGATATTGGGATTGGTTTTGCGAATTTCTTTCGCCAGTTCAAATCCGTCCATCTTAGGCAAAACAATGTCGGATATGACCAAATCGAATGTATGGGCTTGAAAAAGCCGTAACCCCATTAGTCCGTCATAAGCCACCATTGTCTGATAGCCATTTTCCTCCAGTCCGTTCATCAGCAAACTTGCAACCCGGGGTTCATCTTCTATAATTAGTATTGTGTACATAGGAAAGAATTCATTAATCTGAATGTATAAAACGAAACAAAAATAATGATTATTCCCCACTTATAGCCTTTTTCCTTGAAAAATCGGTGAGAAGGCCAAATAAAAAAGGTACCCAACGCAATGTGGATACCTTTATATGATTCATTTACATAAACCGGAAAATGACTCGTCCGGTTTGTGGCCCATTTACCCATTTGGGTTGTGAAGAGGGACCACACAAATCGGTGGAGTTTACTTTATTACGTACCGGAGGAATCACGTTCAGGACAGAGATTCCGCTTTCGGGAAGAGTATAAAGTAAACGATCGCGGCCATCACGAGGCTGATATACTCCTATATACGTGTCGGGAGTTTCGTTTGTCAGGCTGATAGTGCCTTCTTTCGTTTGGATATTCATCCAGGAAACATCACCAAAGTATCCTTTAAATTCGGGATATGTAAAGGTCTCACCCGGAATAGGATCGTTATAGTCGTTTTCCCATACATCGTATTGCGTTCCGTGAATACGGTTTTGCCATACACGGTAAGGTCCGGCACCCAGCCAGCGTTTGCTGATTACCTGATCTTCAGGATAGTCGAAACGAATACCCATCAAGTCTACGACACCGGAGAAATTGTAGGTGTAATCCAAAGCCAAATCCCCACTCGGGTTAATTGTCCATTGGGCTTTATCCAGATTGCCCAGTTTATAATTGGCGGTAACAACCAGATTACCTCCGTCTTCTTTCACATCCAGTTTCGTAAATACGGCAGCATCCGGGAATTCGCTGTATGTGCGGTCTTTTTCTTTTGCTTTCTCATCATCATGGTTATAGAACTGATCCAATGAGCGGTCTGCACGACGGGCTCCGATGAAACGGGGACCATTGGCGAAGTTAATCTTACGGTTATCTACAGATACCCCTTTCAGTTGTCCGTCTTTCTTTGAGAAAATGAATGTACGCTTATTCGCTTTCACAGTAAGATCATTTTCTGTCTCTGTATAAGTAGGACGACTGGACAAGGGAGAAAGCTGTTCTGTTTGCTGATTCAGTTTATCAACCGGGAAAGTCCAGCGCCAAAGTTCATGGCCGTATTTATCAATAGCTGTCAGGTAAAGAGCATCTGTATCAGCGAGGATATTTGTTCTTATATCTAAGACACCTGCCGAATGAGCAGCCACATCACTACCCTGCACCTCTCCCTCTTTCAGCACTTGAACAGCGGCATTGGAAGCATCTGTTGCCAGCGGGAATTTTACTTGCTTCCAAAGGAAACGGCAAGTATTCAGATTCAGATAATCGTAACGGTTTTCTACGGAGAATTTGCCATCAAATTGCTTGTCGATAGAAGTATTCATGATTTGCACCGGACTCCATAACTGCTTGATAGTGTAGTAGCTACCCTCCTTTTCGTGATGTGGTCCTACAATTCCGTCTGCTCCAAAGTTTCCCTGGTTATCGATGAATCCGTCCATATCTACACGCTTCACACCTTCGTCTGCCAATACCCAAAGGAATCCACCGATACAACGGGGATGCTTGCGCATCATTTCCCAATAATCGTATAATCCGGCACCATGGCCGCCATCGTATAAACCATGCAAGAATTCCGTAGGCATAAAGATTTCCGGTAAGCGCATGTAGTTCTGGCTTTCTCCGTAAGAGCGGTAATGCATGGTTTCAAAACCGGAGAAGTTACCTTGCGGGTGAATAACCGGACGTTTCTGCGGATCGTATTTATGAAACTCTCCATCCAGTTCGGTATTCCATCCTTTTTCATTACCATTACTCCACCAAATAATAGACGGATGATTCACGTCACGTTCTATCATGCCTTCAATCAGACGTACTCCGGTGGGGGTATCATACTTGCCATGCCAGCCTCCCAACTCATCCATCACATAAAGTCCGAGAGAATCACAGGCTTCCAAAAATTCCGGGTCAGCCGGATAATGGCTCAAACGGACGGAATTCATATTCATGCTTTTCATCAAAAGAACGTCTTCGATATTCTTCGCTTTACTTAATGTACGGCCACTTTCAGGACGGAAACTATGACGATTGACACCACGTACATTGATACGTACTCCGTTTATATAAAGTCCGTCGCTTTCGCGTACTTCAATCGTGCGGAAACCAAAATTTTCTGTTTCACTATGCAAAACCTTACCAGCCTTATCCAATAGAGAGAATTGCGCTTTATAAAGATTCGGAGTTTCCGCTGTCCATAATGCGGGATTAGATACATTCAGTTGCAGGGAAGTCCAGTCGCCTCCAGCTTTTACGGGTACGGTGGTTTCCGTTATCTTTTTCCCTTTTTTATCTAAAATCTGTGTACGGATGCTCATTCCGTCATTAGAGATATTGGTGTAGCAGTTGGCACGGAAAGTTCCATCCATCTTTGCGTCAATGGCAATGTGCCGCAGGTTTACGGCTGGTTTCACCTCCAGGAACACCGGACGGAAGATACCGCCAAAATTCCAATAATCAGCACGACGTTCGGCAAGGTTCACACTGGCATTTTCACTCTCTTTGGCAACAGTGACTTCCAGTAAATTCTTCTTGCCATATTTCAGGAAATCCGTGACGTTGTATGAAAAACGATAGAAGGCTCCCTGATGTTTGGAACCAACTTTGCGTCCGTTCACTTTTACTTCCGTATCTGTCATTGAAGCTTCGAATACAAGATTGACCTGTTTGCCGCGGAATTTTTCCGGAACTTCAAACTCATACTTATACATACCTTTTTCATTGGCAACGCCTTCAGGGAATGGTTTACCATAGAAAGTGATTCCATACTGATAGGTGCCGAATCCTTGCAATTCCCAACAGGAAGGTACACCGATTTTCGTCCATTTGCCGGAATTGCGTCCGTCGGTACAAAAGAAGTCCCATTCAACCATATCGTCGCATCCGTGACCGGAAAGATATTGCCTTTCCGTTTGTGGAAGGTTTTGAGCAGCCAGGGTAGTTGCCAACGCCAAGGTCGATAATAAAGTGGTTACTTTTTTCATTGTTACTTTTATAATTGTGTTAGTTATTTATTGCTATCATTGTTTACTACTGATGCGGAGATGCAGCGTATGTTCTTTTTTCTCTATGGCATATTTCTTCAATACACCCGGTCCGCAACTACTGTTTCCTAATCCAAGTATGGCAGCATCCATACTAAGAATAACTTCTGCACGTGGTTTTAAATTGCAATCGTGAGTTTCTTCATAGATGTCCTGTACGGTGTAATGCAGGGCAGATGCAGAAAATGCGTTTTCTACCGCGTCAATACGAATACCTTTATTCTGCTTGTCGGTCAGGGTAAGATAATGCACTTCCTCTTTGTTGCCACTGTCCTGCGGACGTGGATAATGTACGTACTGTTCTGCAACGCTTCCTTTCCAAAGCCCTATCATAGCAGATGTTTTGCGGTCAGGATAGTTATCCTGTGGCCCTCTGCCATACCAGGTAAATGTATCATAAGCAGGTGCCAGACAGAATGCGATACCTAAACGGGGAATTTCAGGAAGAACTCCTTGTGGCAAGAAAGTTGTTTCCAGATCAATCGTTCCATCTGAAAAGACCGTATAGACAGAAGTAGTCACCACTTTTCCTTCTTTATATAAATTACTTGTTTGAATCCGGACAATGGCCGCCCCGTCTGCACGTTTTTCATGGTGGAAAGATTCCAGATTTATCTGCGGATGATCCATTCCATGCAATTTCCAGTCTTTAGCCAACCAGTTTCCGAAGCTCTTGTCATTATCTGTCGGAGCACGGAAAACTTGAGTGACAGGCTGAACCGGAAAATCATCGGAGTGAGCCAGCATTTCTTTGTTCTTATATATAAGGGAGGTCATACTTCCGTTCACTTTCTTTTCCCACTGAACAGAAAAACCGCGTCCGCTAATCAATAAAGATTTATCATCCTCTTCCACTTGAAGCGTTCCTTTATTAATCAGATCGGTAGAGGCTAAATCTCCTTTCTGCAAACAGAATTGTTCCCAGGCCACTTCATGTCCTGCCTTTGCCCAAAGAGCATCCGATTTCAAAACAATGCTTACTTTCAGTTGGCAATCGGAAAGAGGATTCAATGAACGGAAAGTCGGCAAATCTATTGTTCCACTTTCTCCTGGAGCTATTTCCGGCAATGTAATTTCTCCTTGTTCTTTCTGTTTTCCATCCACAGACAATGTCCATAAGCAGCGATAAGATGATAAATCGATATGATGGTTCCGGTTCGTCACTTTCAGCTTCCCATTTTCCATTTTCAGTTCAACTGGTGCATATACCTTCTTTACCTCCCAATATTTAGGCGTAGTTTCACGGTCACTCATCAGCAATCCATTAAAGCAGAAAGCTTTTAAATTCGGCTTATCGCCAAAGTCACCACCATAAGCCACCATGGTACGACCGTCGGGTAATGTCTTGTAGATTCCCTGATCTACCCAATCCCATATAAAACCACCCAGCATACGGGGATTACTATATATCTCATCCCAATATTCCTTGAAATTTCCTAATGCATTCCCCATGGAATGTGCATATTCACTCGTCATCACCGGACGGTCGTCATTGGTACGCTCCGCAATCTCCAGCAACCGTTCCCAACGTGCATTTTCAGCGCGTTCTTTATCCTCTCCTTCTGCAATACCGGGATTTAAATATTCTTGTTTCACCCGGGTATAAAAGCGGCTGATAACATCTACCGTCTTCGGGTCAGGATTTCCGTCCACTCCCTGCGCCCCCTCATAGTGTACAGGGCGAGTGGGATCGAAATCATGCAGCCATGCCGAAATAGCAGCGAAGTTCGGTCCGTAACCGCTTTCGTTTCCCATGCTCCACATTACAATACATGGATAATTCTTATCACGTTCCGCCATACGGACTGCACGATCCATAAATGCCGCATGCCAGTCGGGGGTACTTGCGAGTGTTCCACGCAATCCGTGTTCTTCTATATCCGCTTCGTCCATCACGTACAATCCCAAGCTGTCGCATAGCTCGTACCAACGGCTGACATTGGGGTAATGGCTGGTGCGCACAGCATTTATATTTGCCTGCTTCATTAAAAGAATATCCTGAAGCATCCGTTCTTCGCTCATGACACGTGCCGTCCGTGGATCATGTTCGTGGCGGTTCACCCCACGAAAACGAACCGCATTACCATTCACTAACAGTTGTCCTTTTTTGATTTCTACAGAGCGGAAACCTACGGCCTGTTCTATCTGTTCTACGACTTTTCCTTCTTCATTTTGGAGAGTTAAGTGTAATTTATAAAGATAGGGCGTTTCTGCCGTCCATCTTTCCGGTGATTTTATAATGGCTGACAAACGTCCCATTTTACGCGGGCCACGCTGCGGATACCATTCATTCATCCGGCTTGCTTTATGCTCCAAATCAAGAATATCTTCCACATCGCCTTTCAATGTGGCAACTTCTTTGCCTGAAGCATCCTTCAGTACTCCCTGTAAAATATACCCTTTTCCGGTCATCCCTCGATATACACTGAATTGCGGATCAATCTGCAAAATAAAGTCTTTATAATTACCAACAGATGCGGGAAGAGTACGTACCGCATAATCACGGACATGAATATCCGGCGTATGTATCAGATGAATACTACGATGAATACCACCAAAACGCCAGAAATCCTGATCTTCCAGATAAGAACCGTCACTATATCGGTAGACTTCCAGTGAAATCTGATTTTCTCCGGATTTCAGATACTTCGTGACATTAAATTCGCTCGGTTCCATACTGCCTTGGCTATACCCTACCCGTTCGCCATTGATCCAAACATAAAAGGCGCTCATTACACCTTCAAAGCGTAGAAAAGTCTGCCCGTTCGCTTCCCATCCGGTCGGCAATACAAAAGTGCGGCGATATTGCCCTACCGGGTTTCTTTCTTTATACGTGGTATAGTCAGTTTTCGGTTCTCCCATCACCCGTGGAGGATCTATTTTAAACGGATAGCCTGCTGAAACATAGATAGGCGTGCCATATCCGTTCACTTCCCAGTTGGCGGGAACAGGAAAATCCGTCCAATCTTTATCATCAAAATTTATCTGATAGAAGTTCACGACTCTTTCATTGGGAACGGGAGTCCAACGGAATTTCCAGGTTCCGTCTAAAGAGATTGAGCCGTCTCCTTTCTGTACAGAGAAAGGGGTAAAAGTAGCTCTTGCCGGTTCACGGTTGATCTGGAGAACATGATGATTCTCCCAATCATGCATTGTTTGTGCCTGTGTAGGACTTACAAACAATGCGCCAAGCAGTAAAGTATATATTTTCATTCGTTCTTTTTTCTTCATATCAAGTAGACGAACGAAAGGGCATTTTGTACCCCTTTCTTTTACAGAAATATTAAAGAACAATAAAAGGAGTAACACTCTATAAAGAAAAGCTTTACCTTGTGGCGTATAATTACTTCTAATATTATGATGATGAAAAAACTACTATTTAGCAGCCTCTTTTTATTAGGCAGTCTCGTTTCACAAGCACAACACGAGTATACGATTGAAGGTAAAGTGGAAGGTGTAAAGGATGGAACTCTTGTTTCTCTTTTTCTACTTGACGGAAATGTAGGAAGTACAGTAGCCATGGATACCATACAAAACGGTACTTTCTTCTTCAAACGAAATGCCGGAGAAGATGGTTTAGACAAATTATCTCTAATGTGTACCCGTAATGATGATTTTCCTTCCATGTCGCTGGAGATTTATGCAACTCCTAATGCAAGAATCAAAGTAACCGGAACGAATACCTTGATACATACGTGGACAGTAGACAGCCCTGTAAAGGAACAAATAGAATATAATAGGTTTATTGAAGATTCACACGATTTATGGGATGAGTATCAACGTTTGTCTATCAAAGCAAGAAGTCTGCGTTCTGCCCCGGAAGCAGAACGGAAGGCTCTACGTGCGAAAGAAGACAGTATTTCAGCTTTAATCAGCAAACGTGAAATGAAACTGATGCAGGAACTTCCTGTATCAAACATTTGGATGGACAGGCTATATAAATTGAGCATGTCAGTGAAGTACAATCCAAATTTCTCTTATAAAGATGAAACACTGGCTTTGTATAATAGAATGAATGAAGCACAAAAAACTTCTATAACAGGACAGGAAATTGCAGTTAATCTTTTCCCGCCTACAGTTGTGAAAGAGGGAGATAAAATGGCAGATACCGAACTTTTCGATTTGGATGGAAAGATTCATCATCTGACTGATTTCAATGGAAAATATATATTGCTTGATTTCTGGAGTAGCGGTTGCGGTCCTTGCATTATGGCTTTACCAGAGATGAAAGAGATTCAAGAACAATATAAAGAGCGTCTTACTATCATTAGTCTAAGCTCCGATACGAAAAGCAGGTGGAAGGCAGCTTCGGCAAAACATGAAATGACCTGGCAGAATTTAAGTGACTTAAAACAAACAGCCGGATTATACGCTAAATATGGAGTTCGAGGTATTCCCAACTATGTCCTTATCTCTCCCGAAGGCAAAATCATGAAAATGTGGTCGGGTTATGGCAAAGGTAGTTTGAAACTAAAAATGCGCAGGTATCTGGATGCTGTCAAACATGAAATGAGTATTACATGGCAAGGAAATACAAAAGTCGTTAACTATCCGGTGTCGGAATCAACCAATACCGATATTCTTGAAGTCAAGCAAGTGGTACTGACAGACACCGCTACCATCGTACATTTCAACGCTTATTATATTCCCAAATACTGGATACGAGTCAGCCCGAATTGTAGATTGGTAGATGAGAAAGGTGAAACGTATACCTTAAAGAAAGCAGATGGGATTAAACCCGGTGAGCACTTTTATTTGCCTGAAAGCGGCGAAGCAGAATTTTCACTCACATTCGAACCGTTGTCTTCTTCTGTGCAATCATTCAATTTCACTGAAGGAACAGAAAAAAATGACTGGCAAATAAACGGAGTGAGGCTTAATAAATGAGTATCGAATCTTAAAAAAGGAATATCGTATTAACATTCAATGTGTTGCAAATTAAAATAGCTGTATAAACAGGTACAAAAGGTTTGTTGAAATAATGTTTTCTTCAGTAAAATGGCTTTCTTTGTTATGAATTTAATTATTATCATGTACATTGAACGAAAAATAACAAAATATGGAAGCGAACGGACAAACACTCTACAATGATGATTTGCTGAATATCCTACCTGACGGAGTTATCATATTGGATATAAATAGAGAAGTCATACAACTGAATCAGCAAGCTTTTACGGAACTTCATGTACATTCGTCAGTCAATGCGATGATGCCTCTTCCGACCAACAAGATATTCAAGCTGTTAAATAAGAAAGAAGATATACTCTCGACCATTTTGGAAGAAATCCGTCAGGGCAAAAAAGTATACTCGCTGCCTGAACATACATTTATGCAGGAACAAGTTGACTATACACAATTCCCGATAAGAGGAGAATTTGCTACAATGGAAAATGAAGAGGGCGAAAAAAACATCTTATTCTTTTTCCGCAATATTACAGTAGAACTTACACAGGAATATATTCTGAATACTGCTTTGCAAAGAACCAGAATCTATCCATGGTATTATGATATAAGCCGGAGTGAATTTACTCTTGATGATCGTTATTTTGAACATTTAGGTATTCCAGCCGGAGAGAATAATACTTTGACAATGGAGGAATATGTGAATATGATTCATCCGGACGATCGGCAAACTATGGCTGACGCCTTTGTTGTACAACTTAGTGGTAATACAACTTTTGACAAAACAGTTCCATTCCGTTTGCGCCGGGGGGATGGTACTTGGGAATGGTTTGAAGGGCAGTCTACTTATATTGCAAACATATCCGGTCATCCCTATCGGTTAGTGGGAATCTGCTTGAGTATTCAGGAATATAAAGACATAGAAAACACCTTAATCGAGGCACGTAAAAAAGCAGAAGAAAGCGATCGTCTTAAAATGGCATTTTTAGCCAATATGAGTCATGAAATCCGTACGCCGCTGAATGCAATAGTCGGCTTTTCTGATGTTATAGGTTCTACTTATGATGAGTTAAGTGAAGAGGAACGTGCCGATTTCGTGCGACTAATCAGCATCAATAGCGAACATTTAGTACGATTGATTGACGATATACTTGATTTGTCCAAGATTGAATCAAACACTATCAAGTTTACTTATTCCAATTATTCCCTCAAATCCATAATGAAGGATATAGAGAAAGAGCAGGTCGTGAAAAATGTGCCGGAAATCGAAATAAAAGCAATCTTGCCGGATGATGATATTTACATAACTACTGACGCTACACGCTTGAAACAAGTAATATGCAATTTCATAAATAATGCCCGGAAATTTACAGAAGAAGGATATATTCATTTCGGTTTTATGGTTAATCCGGAAAATGACGATTCAGTTTGTCTGTTTGTGGAGGACACGGGGGAAGGTATTCCCCAAGAATGCCAGAAAGAAATATTCGACCGTTTTTATAAAGTCAATACTTTCAAGCAGGGTACGGGGTTGGGACTCTCTATCTGCAAAACGATTGTAGAACATCTGCAAGGGAGTATTTCTGTTGTATCGGAAGTAGGAAGAGGCAGCCGTTTTACCGTTACATTACCACTCGAAAAACAGCCGGTGGAAGCTTAATGTCCTCTGTATTCCTGTGGGGTAACACCCGTATGTTGCTTAAAAAACTTATTGAAGAAAGAGATATTATTAAATCCCAAAGATAAGGCTATATTCTTCACCGGTTCATTGGTTGACTTCAGCCGGGATTTGGCATCCATCAGAATGATGGAAGCTATGACTTCTAAAGGAGTGTTTCCTGCAACTTTTTTTATTGTTGAACAGAAATGCGGCAAGCTAAGTCCTAGATGTTCGGCATAAAAAGAGGTTCCGTGATGAATAGTATAATATTTCATGACCAATTGCAAAAAATCCTGATAAATTTCGTACTTTCTTGACTGGGAAGATAAATACAAGTTATTTTGCATTTTATAAATTTCAGTGGCTCCCTGAAGGAACATGGTAAGAACCGCCTTTACTATTTCCTTGTTTGCCAATGTTTTTGGAGAAGCATACGAAAGAATTGACGATTCATAGAACATTTTATAACTGCAAGCCTGCAATGGAGATAATCTTATTATCGGATTTTCCATAATTATAGGGAGAAGATGTTCTGTAGACTTCATTAGATTTATACCCTCTATGAATTCGGATGAGAACCCGGCATAATAGATATGAATATCCGGTGAAAAATCAAGAATTTCCATAAAATATCCGGGCGGTAAGGTTATCAAATCATTTTCACCAATATTTTGAAGTTTCCCATTGATTGTCGTTTGCATTATCCCTTTTACACAAAGAATGAAAAAACCGGCTTTTACCCTGCAAGGAAAGTTTTTATACCTTTTTAATAAATTTATCCCATACCCTTCTCCAACCATATAATCAGACGGCAAATCAAAATTAGGTAAATCGCTCTCCATTGTGTTATTTTGTTTTTGATTTCAAATATAGGGATTATTTGAAGTTTCTCCCTCGAATAATTAAAATCAGAACATCGAATCTTAAAAAAATAACATCTATATTCTATTTATAAGAAAGTATCAAAATATGAAAAGCAGGACACCGGAAGTATATTCAAACTTCTTAATGTCCCGCTTCTATTTTTCTGTTTATATGTGTATTTTTCTAAAAAACTTATTGAACTTCCAATGCATCGAATGCCAGACCGTCCATATTTTCTGCCGAAAGTAATACTTTGTAATGTCCGGCATTGATAAAGGTTCCGGTAGTGGTGCTCATCATCTTCCATTTATCCGGTGTTTCCGGGAAGTTCAATACGTCCTCTTTCAATACTACTCCTTTTGAATCAATGAATTTCATCAAGACAGGTATTGGCTTTCCGGTAGTATTCATATACTTAAAGCGAAGGGCATACACTTGCGCCAATCCGGTAGAAATATTCCATTCAATGCTGTTGCTTTTTCCTTTACCAAAAAACACTCCGATCTGTTTGCGATGTTCTTTCTTTTGGAATTTGCCTTTCAGTACAGCCATTTCCGCTTCGTATGATATACTGACACGAGCATTTTTGTCTTCCGGAAGTAACTCTTTCGTAGTCTTTTCCATCACTTCTTTATCCACCTTTTCCCAACTCCAACCGGATGCAGGGAATGCTGTCGGTTTCAGTTCCTGATCTGTGCTGGCAATAGCAATGCCTGAAATCAAGGCTTGTCCTGCTTTCACTTCCGGGAAATGAATTTTCAACATCCCACCTTTCACTGTGGTATATACTATCTTTTTACAAACTCCGTCATGACCACTTTCAGCCCAAATATCCAAATCATCTAATACAACAGAATCATTCACGGCAACATCGAATATGCGCAGTCCTTCACAGTCGGTAGAAGCGCTTCCGCCCGTACCATGCCAAGGCTCTGTGAAATACAGTTCAATACGATATGTTCCGTCTGCCACAGGGAAACGATATTCCAGTTGGTGACGTCCGAAGCGGAAATGTTGGAATAACGTCCAGTCACGAGTGCCATGAATCGGATCATTGGTGGTACGTTGACTGGCAAGATAAGGATTCAGATCCTTGAAATTCTCCGCCCATGAACGGGAATAATTCGTATTGTCCTGCAACCAGAGCTGTCCGAAACTATCTGTATAATCATCCCCTCCACAGTTGAGACGATACAGATAATTATATCCTGTCTCTCCTTTCAATATCTTTTTATCATCCTGATAAAGAAGTTCGAAGTTAGGGGCTTGCTCCAGACCATTCAATAGGATCAGGTCTTCTGTTACCGGTTTACCTTTATAATATCCTACTGCACGAAGTACGTTATAACGAATATCCCGGTTTTCCCACATAAAATGAGTGCCTGTTCCGTTGTTCTTTTTACGTCCGAGGAAGGTTGCCTTTTCATTTGTCAGATCGTTGTATAGCAATACAGAATCACAATTGCTGTAAGCCTCGATAGTGGCACGGCGACGTCCTTTTTCAAAGCGGTTGGCCCATGTATGTGATACCAGGTAAACCATCGGGTCTTTTGCAGCCGGAACATAGTTGGCGCGATACATATAATATATGTCTAATGGTTCTTCCCACGGAGTAACCAATCCTTTATAATTGAACGGACCTACTTTATCTATCTTGCGATACGCTTCATCCGGTTGACGACGTCCGGGATTATCATGACTGCTGTATATCCACTGGAATTGTCCGCAAACACTATCTTTAGCCTGTTCTGCCAAACGGATTTTAGTTTCCATCAGCTGACACATACGGTCTTCACTCCACACTCCGTTCACCTGGAAATCTCCCGGTTCCGTATGCAGGTCGATACTTCTCCACGCTCCATATTCCCCGTTCAATAATTGGTTCGTTTGAGAGAGTTCACGACCGTATTTCGTCACATCTCCTCCATACGTACCACTCCAATTTTGAATTACATTCCAGTCTGTACCTTCACCGCCATTACAGGTTGTTATGACACGCATTGTCTTTGCAGTCGGATCCATCTCCCGAATAATATCACTGCACTCCTGTGCAAACTCACGAGGCAAAGTGCTTTCATTCTGCAATCCCCACATCACCACTGACGGGGAATTACGACGTTCTTTCACCCATTGACGAAGCAACTTTTTAAAGTTCTCACGAAACTCCGGAGTGTCATACCACACATGGGCGGAAAATTGTGTCCAAAACAAGATTCCCTCTTCATCCCAGTACTTCTGATAATCGAGATGATGGGGCTGATGAGCATCCCGGAATGCATTGAAACCGGCTGCACGTATCTGTTTTACCCTTGCGGCAACCTGTTCGTTACTGAACGCATGGCTTTGTCCGAACTGATGCTCATACTCGCATACTCCATTGATAAACACCGGCTTTCCATTCAGGTAAAAACGTCCGTCTCCATCGTTTCGTTTTACCGGCCAGCTAATGGTACGAATACCGAAGGGGGTCGAAATTTCATCCGTCGTCTTCGTATCACGCTTAATCATGCTAGCCAATTTATAGAGATACGGATTTTCCGTATTCCACAAAACAGGATTCTCAACAGGAGCCTGCTGGCGAATCACTTTCATTTCTCCCGGAGCTAAAGTAACTTTCTCAACCAAACGGAAAACTTGTTTTCCATCGGCATTGCTTAGTTTATTGACTAACTCTACCGTTTCTGTTGTTTTACTATAATTTTTTATCTCTGTTTCAACAAATACGTTAGCAGCTTTTTCGTCATTCCAAATATGTACACCGAAAGGTTCTATACGAATCTCATCCGTTACTTCCAATACCACAGGACGGAAGATACCTAACGGCTGGGAACCCTCACTGAATCCCCATTCCGACGAACATCCCCCGCATACCCAAGGCATATCGGCGATCATTTCAGGATGCTCGGCTTTCACTTCCAGGCGATTTACTCCCTGTTTCAATTCATCTGTGACATCCAAAGTCAATGTGGTGCGCCCTATGGGATGACGACCGAAATTCTTTCCGTTCACTGTAATAGTGGCGTATGTACCCACTCCTTCAAAACGAAGGAAATACCGTTTCCCGGATTTTACATCTGCCGTGAAATCTTTCACATACATAGCTGTTCCATGCAGGTTTCCATGTGTCAACTGACGGTATCCATAATAATCGTCCCAATTATGAGGAATATTCACCGTTTTTGCAGGCATCATAAAATTACCTTTCAAGTGAGTTGCCTCTGTAATCCAGGTTTTCCAACCCTCATTCAATGTCATGATTTGCCGGCGATTCTTACTCTCCGGAACCGGGAAACGGACGGCCGAACGTCCCATCGACTTACTGGTAGCAATGGCAATGCCACGTTGCTCTGCGTTGTTTACCGCACAATAGAAATGATAAACCACTCCGTCATGTTTCACCACATAGCTCTTATGAGCAAACAGTTCATCGTAGTTCTTGGAGGGGATAATCAGGTCGGCCCCTTTCCAATCAGTCCAGTTCACCAAATCATAGCTGGCGGCAAATGTATTGAATGCTTTATATTTACGCGAAGGTTCAAAAGCAGAGAAATAAAACATCACATACACATCTCCCATCTTTTGGATATGCGCATCTCCTGTTATGGTTCCATCTGCTTCATGCGCAAAGACCGGATTGCCGGAGTAGCGTTTCCATGTTTTCATATCTTTGGAAAGAGCAATGCCGACACGTTCGCCCTTTAAATCCGTTTCCGGATGACGCCCGCCCGCGTTGTAATACATCACAAACGGAGCTCCCAATGTTTTATCTTTATCCCAATAAACAGTACTCTTATATTGAGTCAGTTTTTCCCACCATTGGGCATCTTTATCATGGATGCTCAAAATCGGTTTGTCCATAGATTCCCATTCATGTGCCGTAGAAATATCTCCTTTCGTCCATGCCAGTCCGACATAAAGCGGGGCTTTTACAGCTTCGTAACCCGTTCCTTCACCACCGATATAAGTCATCCAATGGCGACCTTTATAAGTCTGAAGCTCATAGCTTCCACCCCATTCCATATCCGGCAATGCAGGAAATCCGCCACGCTGATTGCAGTCCCATTTTCCATCCCGATAAGAAAGAACCCGTCCCAAAGTACGCCATTCGAGCAGATTATCACTTTCTGCTATCCACGTTTCGTAACCACGACCATCGGTTCCACCTTTACCGTTGTAAACCACATAAGTCATCAGCCACTTGTCTCCCTGGCGAAAAACGGTAGGACAATCAATCTTATGATAATTGTCTGCCGGGGCAACTGCAAGCCCGTATTTGTATGGTGTCTTTACTTCCTCATAAATCTGCTCCATTCGTTCCTGCGGAACTTCCCGTTGCGCATATAGAGAGAAAGTGGTGGCTATACTAAAAACTGCCAGCAATAACTTCTTCATGATACTTTTTCTAATCGTTTAATACTTAAATAGTGCATAACCACTAAATGATAATTTTGCGGAGTGCCCTGAAAGGGCTTAATTATATAGCGTAGGGCAACGCCCTACGTAAAAACGACAATCTGAATTTGCGCCCTGAAAGGGCATAATTGTATACAGTTCCGCCCTTTCAGGGCTTGTGGCTGGTGTGTTTTTTTCGTAGGGCGTTGCCCT
>OAWM01000039.1_pt1 | contig 139889 bp, 111 predicted proteins | sample 1495501 | NCBI WGS metagenome assembly OAWM01 (sample SAMEA2580210, study PRJEB22360) | human gut metagenome | biome: human gut; feature: human-associated habitat; material: faeces | place: Denmark | collected 2008/2010 | reverse complement strand
ATGTGTGACAAAATCATTTACGTTTATACTATGACAATATCATATGTGTTTTACATATGATTAATATTTGTTTTGAATTAAGATTGACGAGGTGGAAAAGTAAATATATACTGTACATGAAGAAATTTTATACATATTTATAGGTGTCGATTTAGACTTAATAGAGAAATCGGTATAAGCCGATGCGATCCCGTCACTGTAAGAGGAGCTAATCTCATGTTGCCACTGGATATTCCGGGAAGGCGAGAGGCGCTATGAATCTAAGCCAGGAGACCTGCCTATTTATAATCTCCGTTTTAATCTACGAGCGATAGAGAGGCGATTATGGCAAAGGTCATGTAGCATATCTATTTCAAGATTGAAGTAGATATGTTTTTTTATAAGTTAATGGATTATGAAGGGATTACTAAGAACCTTGAGTTAGCATTAGGTGAGGTAGTGTTAAAAGAAGAGGAATAGTAAAAAAAAAATAAATCTATTAACTGATTAGGTAATTTAGGGTAATTTTATTAGGAGGGGATTATGAAAGGTCAGGGATTGTTAGTACGAGCGGCAGTATTGGCATGTTGTGGTAGTATTTTGAGCTGTGTTGGTGTACAGGCCGAAGATGCGGTTACTGATTATGATTTAGGGACAGTAGTTGTAACTGCGACAAAAACTGAGCAAACTATTGCTAATGTGCCGGCCAGTGTAAGCGTTATTACCTCACAAGATATAGCTGATAAGAATATTTCATCGGTTCAGGAGGTTTTGCAGTTTTTACCGGGCGTTTTTATTGACCAAAATGCACAAGGCAGTTTGACTATGCGCGGTATGAATTCTAAAGATATCTTGGTATTAGTTGATGGTGTTCAACAAAATAGTACCTATAATGGCTCAGTTGATTTTAATATGATTCCAATCAGTAATATTGAGCGTATTGAAGTATTACGCGGTGGTGCATCTTCCTTGTATGGTGGTCATGCAGTTGTCGGCGTTATTAATATCACAACGAAAGGCGCTCCGGAATTCGGTACATCCGTTGTAGCTGATTTATCGTATGGAAGCAATAATACATGGAAACGTGCCGTAGTAGTTAATTCAAGAGTATCTGATAAATGGAGCGTAGGGGTTAACTATGAAAAACGATCATCAGATGGATATAAAGGATTTTATCGCTCTATAAAACCGGTAACCGAAACGAGTAAAAATAAAGCAACTATGGCTGCAGATTTACCGCAATTAAAAAATGGTAATTATGTCGTTGGTGGCCGTGGGGAAAAAGAATGGGAGCATGAAAATTACGGTTTTAACGTAGGCTACCATTTTAATGAAAACCAGACTTTAACTTATAGCTATTCACATATTAACAGCGAATCATTCTATAAAAATCCGTTCTCTTATGTTCGCGATGCTGATGGCAATCCGGTTTGGAGCGGCTCTGTACGAGTAGCAGATAAAAAGGTGGTCGTATTATCCCCGGGGAGCTTTCTTGGTTATGATAACGAAAATAAGCGTGATACACACATTTTAACGTATCGTGACAGTGCTAATGATCTTGTGGCTCGAGCAAGTTATATTCATGATAAAGTTGACGGATATACGCAACCGATTGTTGACAGTAAATATACCGGGATTGATTGGACCGGTTTGGGTGAATACTCTAAATATCCGGGTAAAAAGTTCACGTATGAGGTTGAAAAAACCTGGCGCAATATTGGCAAACATACGATTAATGCGGGGATTTCTTATCATACAGAGGAAATGACTCAGAATCGCTATAAATTATCGAATTGGCATAATAAGAACTCTGTTATAACACACTATGCTCAAGATAATGGTAAGGTTAAAAACTTGGCAATCTTTGCCCAAGATGAATATAAAGTTAATGATGAGTGGAGTGTATTTTTAGGGGCTCGTTATGATCGTTTCGATAAAGGAGGCGGTAAATTCTGGTCGACAGAAGCTAATTATAATGACACCTCTGATGGAAAAATTTACAATCATATAAGCCCAAAAGTTGCCATAGAGTACAAAGCTAATGAAGATACTAATTATTACTTATCTTACGGTGCGTCATTTAATCCACCGGCCTTATATAACATCTATCGATACGTTGTCTATACCGGAGCCTCGGTCAATTCCGGCAATTATATTCCTAACCCGGATTTAGACCCTGAAGTATCTAAAACTTGGGAATTAGGCATGAAGCGTCAGCTTACTGATAAAGACACTCTTGATGTTTCCTTATATCATATAAAAACTGATGATAAGGTAGCGGCAGCCACTTTCTATGAACCGAATACCAATCCTAAGAAAGTAAAATACAAACAATATATAAATTACAGTGAAGAAACACGTCGCGGCATTGAGCTTAACTATGAGCATAAATTTACAGATAGTTTATCTTCATATGTTAACTATTCGTGGCAAATGGGGAAAATCATCGGACCAAAAATAACGAATTCTAATCAATCAGGCTATAGCAATGCAGTTGATTATTCTGTACCGAAACATATCTTCCATGCCGGTTTGGCTTATGACAAGGAAAAATGGACCGGTTTGTTAGATATGCAATATGTTAGTGCACGCCAAAGCTCTACGGCAGCAGCCGGCGAATACGGTGCTTATGACGGCTATTTCTTAGTGAATACCAGTGTTGGGTATCGCGTTACCCCTGATTTTACAGTTAAATTTAGTATTGATAATATATTTGACCGTGAATTCTATGATAATGAGGCAACTGCCGGTCGTACCTATACATTAGGTGTTCGTTACGAGTACTAGACGATTTAAAAAAGACCCTCAATCTATCATGATCGAGGGTCTTTTATGGAGTTTTATATGAAACAATGGTATAAGATTCATAAATACACGGGTTATATAGGGGGCATTGTATTTTTCTTACTCTGCTTTTCCGGGTTAGTTATTATGCTTAGAGGCTTTTCTTTTTCGAATATTGAAAAAGAAATGTACTCTGCCCATGAGAGTTCCATGTGGAATAACAGCCAAAATCAGATTAATACAATATTGGCGGAACATCCTAATTACACGTTGCGATCCATGGCAATTCGACCGGAGACCTCTTTGATTTCTTTTCGTTTTACTGAAAAGAATAATAAGGAGATTATTCGTTATCATTACTATATTCGAGATGGTCAGTTTATTCCGGCAAATAATCAGATGGTACCACGCCATGTTGATATGGACTATACGGCTGTAATTGTAAGAACCTTAGCCAGATTTCACAGTAATCTTTTATTGGGAGATACGGGGCGTGTTTTATTATTGCTGTTTAGTTTGGTTAGTTTAGTAACGTGTTTTGCAGGCTATAAAATTTATAGAAAAATTAATCTTTCACCAAAACGAGGAATGTATTCGCTACATACATTCCTAGGAATTGTAGTTTCGCCTTATTGCATTATTTTATTCGTTTCAGGCATTTTGCTGATAGGTCATTCTTATTTTTCACGGGTGTATTATGCTGATAGTGCGGTCGGGGCAGAAGCGTCTTTTGCGTCACAGCAAAAGACGGCATCTGTTTATACGTATTCGGACATTTTTGACTTAGTAAAGAATAAGTATCCGGATAAGGAGGTTTTATCGTTAGATATTCCATCCGGGAAAGATTTGTCTAAGCCGGCTACAAGTACTTATCACTTATGTTTGATTGATAAATCTGAATTGCAAAATGCATATCAAGGATACTTTGTGGCTGACGACTTGTGGGTGTGGGCTTATAAGAGTCCGGAGTTTATTTCTTACATAACCTCGCCACGATGGTATATGAGTATTTTGGCCGTGGGGGTTGATTTACATTTTAAGAATCATGGGCATCCGGCGTTAGAAATCATATGGCTTATTTATTTAGACTTGAGTTGCGCTTTATTGCTGTTATTATTCATAAAACCGCTTAGACGTGTACAGATTGTTATGAATAATCGTTATTCATTTGGTTGGGGAACTTTTATTTTAAACTGTGGTTATTTATTTTTACCTCTATTTGGGCAAATCGGTGTGTATATAGGTATTGTGTGTGGCCTTTTGAGTTTTGTTCTGATAGGGTTAAATATAAAAAATATTATTTATAAAAAATATGAAATAACACTTTTTTATTTAATTTAATTCAAAGAAGATGTGGGCAGTTGACAGCTATTATGTAGTTTTATACACTATAATCATATAATTAATAAAGTACATTATATAGGTGTCACATGACTTAATAGGGAAATCGGTATAAGCCGATGCGGTCCCGCCACTGTAGGAGGAGCGAACCTCACATTGCCACTGGATTTTTCCGGGAAGGCGAGGTAAGCGATGAATCTAAGCCAGGAGAACTGCCTATAGGAGAATCACCGTTTTTACCTACGAGCGATGGGAAGGGGATTAGCGATAATATAAACATTTGTTTTATTATGGGCACATCTTCGTAGATGTGTCCATTTTTTATATTTTGGGTGATTTGTGTTTTTGATGTGTTTGTCAAGGAGGATTTAAAATCGTGGAAATTTTAGAATTATTTCATAAGGGTGGCTTAGTTATGTATCCTATTTTACTGGCTTCGATTATAGCAGTAACAATAGGGGTAAATCGGTATTTATGTTATAAAGCGGCATCGTCAAATATTGATTTATTAAAAGAACAATTACCGAATTTATTACGTACACGCCAATTAGAAGCCGCTAAAGCTCTTTGTGATGAAGCAGGTGGTGTAGCTGGTAATATTGTTAAAACGGCTATTATTGAACGTACTGAAGATTTAAAAGCCGGTGATGTGGTAGAAAGTATTGCTACGCACGAAGTATTCCAATTAAAGAAATATCTGAATTATTTAGAAACTATTGTTACCTTATCGCCGTTATTAGGTCTATTGGGTACTGTTGTCGGTATGATTGGTTCTTTTAGTGTGCTTTCTATCGAATCCGGTGAACCGTTTGCTATTACCGGCGGTGTCGGTGAAGCCTTGATTGCGACTGCTACAGGTTTATTGGTAGCTATTTTGGCTTTGGTAATTCATACATATTTGGCTCAGCGTGTTAATGTATTGATTGCCGATATTGAGTATGTTGCTTCTTTATATGTAATTAATACGAATGCAGGTGTACGTCATGAAGCTTAAGTCAATGAAAATAGAACATCAACCTAAATTGATGATTATACCTATGATTGATATTATCTTCTTTTTATTGGTATTTTTCATGATGAGTATGTTGACGATGGTTGTTCAAAAGAGTGTTCCTATTCAATTGCCGCAAGCTGCAACATCTAAAGTAAACTTAGATAAAGTATTGCCAATAACGGTAACGGCGGACGGAGCCATTTATTTGGAACAGGAACGAATTCCGGAAGGTCAGTTGAAAGCACGCTTGGAAGCTGAAAAAAGTAAAAATCCGGAGATGGCCATTATTGTTCGCGGTGATGCGGGTGTTAATTATGGACGTGTAGTAAGTGTTATTGATACAGCTAAAAAATCAGGGATTCAAAAAGTATCTATAGCCGCTGAAGAAAGATAGGAGAGAATTCAATGAATAGTCGAAATATGTGGACTAAGCCTTGGGTCGCCTCACTCATTTTTCATGCCGTTGTATTAACCGTTATTCCTTTTTTGCCATGGCCGGCCATCCCTAAAGCGGATGATATGTCATCGATTATTGAGGTGGATTATGTAGAAATTAAACATCCTAATCCTAAGGGCAATCCTAATAGCGGTGGCGACGGTGGTGATGGTAGTGGAAATTTTGGAGCTAATTTACCGGCAGTAACGCCTATGACGGCGTTGCCTGAATATTCTGAGCCATTAACCAGTAATAATGAAAATAGTATTGTTACTAAACATCAGGAAACAATCCAACAAGGCGTAGTAAGTGCAGGCTTGGATTCAGCTCTTAATAGTGGTGGCAGTGGTTCCGGCAGCGGTGGTCTTGCCGGTTTCGGTACCGGTACAGAAACCGGCATTCAGGGGGATCCTAATGGTACGGAGGTTGATACTACTTTTTATAGGCCGGTACCGACATATACGCCCAAACCAAAATATCCAAGATCGGCTCGCAATCAAAATGTGCGTGGCAGTGTTGGCGTTGGTTTAACTATAGGCGCTGACGGAAGTGTTGAGTCTGTTTGGATAAATGATTCATCAGGTAGTGATACCTTGGATCAGGCTGCCTTGGATGCAGTAAGTAGTTGGCGATTTGAACCGGCCAGAAGAGGTAATGAACCAATCAGTACGACTACAAGTGTTAATGTAGAATTCCAGTTGCGATAAAAATTAGGGAATTTCTTGCAACTCGAATATATTTTTATGTGTTTAAAAATAAAACTAAGCACATTAGGTATTTTTAATTTTGTATTGGTGTTAAGAGGTTATTATGACAAAAAAGAGTGTGTTGAAGAAATCTGTGTTAAAAAAGCTGGTTTTATTAAGTGTTGTGTCAAATTGTTTGTATACGGGAATTGCTTTAGCGGCTGAAGAGACCTCGGATTCATATACATTAGATCCGATTGTAGTTACAGCTCAACGTACAGAAACGAGAGATTTGGAAACTCCGGCGGCAACAACTGTATTAACTAAAGAAGATATTAAAAATACAGGTGCTAAGACTGTATTTGACGCTATATCGTTTACAACGGGGATTACGAATTTTTCCTATGGGGCTGGCGGTCTTGATTACGGTTCCATGGATAGCCGTGTAAATATTCGTGGTTTAGAACGTGGTGCTCTTATTTTGATTAATGGCGCTCCTATTAATTTGAATGGTAAAAATAGTTTAAGTGGTATATTACCGGAAAATGTCGAAAGAATTGAAATTGTAAAAGGCGCGTCTTCTACGTTATATGGTGCTGAAGCACTAGGCGGGGTTATTAACATTATTACCTTGACGCCGGAAAAAGAATATGTAAAAGCCAAAGTTGGGTTAGGCAATTTAGGCTATAAACAGTATTTGGTTTCTGCCGGCAATAAAGATTTTAATATCGCTGTAGGGAAAGAGTTTTTCGGTGCTATTGATAGAACGAGTCCGAATCGTAAGGATTTAGACGGCAAGCGTAAATATGAATATTATAATGAACGCGGTAAAGGTGATTTATTTAATATTGCCTTAAATGCTAAGTTAAGTGAACGTTTGGATTTAAGTTATATGCGTAGTGAATCCAACTCCACTTATGGTCAAATTGTAGTACCGGGAACGTTAACTAAAGCAAAAGCGACAGAGGCATCAGAAAGTAAGCGTTATCATTATGACGATAAAAAGAATAATTTTTCATTGACTTATGACTATGATAATACTAAAGCCGTAGCTTTTTACACCGATCGTGATTTGTATGGTGAAAGTAAAAACTTGGCTACTAATAAGTGGAGTGAAAATGCCAGTAATTATTTAGCTCGTAAATATGGTATTGATGTTCAACATGAATGGAGTTTACGAGATAATAAAGATTCTTTCATTGGTGGTTTATTGGTAAGCCGAGATACCTATAAAGGCACAGCAGCGGCTACATCCAATGTAAGAGCTGGTCGTAATAATATGTCATTGTATGGTAGCTATTCTTATGAAATTAATCCTAAATTGACGACAATTTTAGGCGCTCGTTTCCAAAAAATCTCCGATCCGGTAAATGACCAGAATGTATTTATGCCACAATGGCAGATGCTGTATAAATTGGATGAACAGTCATCCATTTATTCGAATGTTGGTAAAGCCTTTACGATGCCAAACTTATCGGATACTTTTAAATATGTAAATGGCGGTTATCAGGCGATTAGCGGTCCGAATTTAAAACCGGAAGAAGGCTGGAACTATGAAGTTGGTTATAAACATGTAACTGAAAAAGACTCCTGGAAAGTGGCTTTATTCTACATGGACTTTAAAAACTTCTTTGATTGGGCTCCGGATCCTGAAACCGGTAAGAATACCGTTCGAATTAATGGCGGTAAATTCCAAAATGTCGGTATTGAATTAGATTACAAACGCTTATTGACAGATAAAGTAACATTGTCTTTGGGGACAACGTATTCTAATCCTAAAAAACGGGATATTGGCGTATCAACTTGGAATCAGGCGTATCCAAAACTTCAATTTAATGCGGGAGTAAATTATACTGACAATAAATTGGATGCCGGTATTGCGTTAAATTGGTTAACTAAACGTTTGCAAAACCGTGATGGGGGAACTAATCCGGATTTAATTAATTTGAATGCATATGTTTCCTATGCCTTCGGCGAAAATGATTCCGTACAAATTAATCTTAATAATATTTTAGACAGACATAATGTAATTACTAATGGCGATTGGGAATATTGGGATAATCCATTTAACTACACTGTTAGTTATGCACACACATTCTAGTGGCAGATTATAAAGGAGTGAATTTTATTTTTAATTTGCTTCTTGATATTTAGTATTTAAAAATTAAGCAAACTGATAATCACCGTCGGTATTTTGAATTTAGTAGGTAAAGGTAATGAGCTATATGGCATGCATGAATTGTAATGCGGATAATACAATACAGTCTAAATCAGTTCAGTTACTGATTTTGGCTTTAACAGGCCAATGTAATTTGAAGTGTTCCTATTGCTATGCAGCCAATCAGACTCAACAGCCTATGACGTGGAATACAGCAAAGCAAGCATTGCAGTATATAACTGAGTATTCGGGTACGCCTACCATTCAATTTACCGGCGGTGAACCTTTATTGGCGTGGGAGTTGCTAGTTAAATGTGTTGAATGGTTAGAACGTCATAAAATTAAGGCAAAATTGCAGATACAGACGAATGCGACGCTGTTAGATGACCGAAAAATAGAATTTATAAAGAAACATCAAATTGCTATAGGGGTTAGCTTGGATGGTTTTGCCGATAGCAATGCTGTGAACAGACCCTATATGGATTTTGGTGATTCAACAATGGATACAATTAAAAGTATTCAACTTTTAAGTAGTGCCGGTATTGAAATAGGTATTACGACAGTAGTTAATGCAGTTACTGTGGATAAATTGGACAAGGTTATAGATTTGGCCTATTATTTGGGAAATGTGCGGCAAGTCGGATTTAATCTGGTGCGTCCGCAAGGTCGGGGAAAAGAAGAACCACTTATTACCGAACAAATATTGGAGGCCGGTGTTCATAAAATGTTAAATCGGCTGGAATATTGGCAAAATATAACGCATCGTTCACTTATAATAGCTCAAATTGATAAAGTTAATAAATTACAAAAGGGATATACTCCTTTTTCACATTGCTATGCACTTCATAAGGCCGGTATGTATGTAAGTCCGGATGGTATGATGTATGCTTGTGCTTCTTTGGCAGGGCGAGAAGAATATTGTCTTGGCCATGTTACTACAGGGGGAGATAGTCAAAAGGAAAGTGTGTTATTGACTCATTTAGAGCCGGTTGTTGATATGTGTACGCAGTGTAATTTTATTAATTACTGTGGTGGTGCCTGTTATAGTCGGGTACGAGCAGGTCAGACTATAAATCCTTTAGAATGTACTATGAAAAAAATCTTTATTAAATATTATCAAAATAAACATACGATGAGGGCATAATTTTATGGCTTTTTGGAAAATATATCGAAAGATAATTATTGCCGGTTTACTTGTCATACTATGCTTAATCAGCTTATCCGGGTGTAGCGTTCATCCGGTTATAGATTCTACATCCGAGGAATATACCAAAACGGTTGAAAGTGCTGATGGTGTAATTGTAAAAATTCCTGATTATCCAAAGCGTATTGTAACGCTGACATCGGCTTATGATACAGTTTTATTAGGTCTTATTGATACGTCCCGAATAGCTGCTATCAGCTCGCTGGTAAAATATGAAGGGTATTCTATGGAATGGGAAAAGGCTAAGCAAGTAAAAACACAGTTGTATAGTTATCCTTTTGAAAAGATTGTAAAGCTAAAACCGGATTTGGTATTGGCACCGGAATATACATCTAAAGATGTAATTGACGGCTTACGCGGAATGGGGATTCCCACTGTAGTCGTCGATTCCGGAAAAACGGTAGAAAGTACTATTAAAAATATAGAAACAATGGCATATCTTGTGGGAGAGCCTGAGAAAGGGGTTTATTACAGTCGTAAAATTAGAACTGAGATTGATTGGCTACAGAATCAAGTAAATAAAATACCTGAGGATAAACGACGGAGTGTACTTTTTGTTTCATCCATGGACGGATATACCGGAACGGGAAGTTTCTTCGATGATATGAGTCGCTATATGGGTATTTATAATGCTCCTTCTTATCGAGGTTATCCACCGCGAATATCATTTACCGATGAGCGAGTTATTGATATGAATCCCGATTATTTATTGATTCCGGCCTATCAAACTATGGATAAAGGTTTGGAAGAGCGGTTCTTACATACGCCTGCTTTTCAGTCGATGAAAGCTATGCGGAATAATCATGTAATGCCGGTTCGAGCAGCGTATTTGTATACGAGTAATCAGCATATCGGTGAAGCAATGATAGAAATTGCAAAAATTGTTTACCCTGAGTATATTCAATCGGATTCGATTCCCAAAAATTTTTAGTTGTTAAGAGATGTAATTTAAATAATTCGTTTGGTGAGAGGTATGGACAGAAAAAAGAAACAAGTTATCAGCGTTATAACAATGACGGCCCTTCTGATAGGGATAATTATAATAGCCCTTCATTTGGGAACTATTAAGGTGCCGGTTCTTGGCGGTTTGCAGAGTATTTGGCAAGGTTTGGGTATACCGGTCACGGTAACTGCTCCATTGGAACCGGAGCAGGAAGCGGTATTATGGTATATTCGTATGCCGCGTATTTTAGTGGGGCTCATGGTTGGTGCTTCGTTAGCATTGGCCGGTGCCGTTATGCAGGGAATTTTTTCCAATCCATTAGCCGATCCGGGCATTATGGGGGTTTCGGCGGGTGCATCGTTAGGTGCTGTTATTGCTATTTCCTTAGGACTTACTTCGCTTGGTATGTTTTATATGCCGATGTTTGCCTTTATTGGTGCATTTGCGGCCGTTAGTATTACGATTTTATTAACCATGCGTGGTGGTCGTGTGGAAACGGCTACTTTATTATTGGCTGGGGTTGCTATCAGTATGTTGCTTGGTGCTTTTACCTCCGGTATTTTGACGCTGATGAATGAATATCGTTTGCGAGAATTTTTATTCTGGATGGTAGGCGGGCTCGATTTTAGACGTTGGGAGCATGTTTTTCTTGCTATTGGACCATTCCTCATTGGGACAACTATTCTAATTACTTTTGGGCGCCAATTAAACGTGTTGGTATTAGGTGATACGGAAGCAAAGGCTTTAGGCGTTCCGGTTATGTTATACCGATTGATTTTCTTATTTTTAGCGTCATTTATTACAGCGACAGCTGTTTGTGTAAGTGGTGCTATCGGTTTTGTGGGGCTTATTATTCCTCACATCGTTCGAATTTTGGTGGGGCCTGACCACCGCATATTATTGCCGGTTTCAGCCTTAGCAGGAGCACTTTTTCTTGTATTTTGTGATACATTGGGGCGTGTGTTGGCGTCGCCGAGTGAAATTCGCGTGGGTATTATGACGGCTTTATTAGGGGCTCCGTACTTCTTATATCTATTACGTCGTGTTCGTCAAAAAGGAGGCATTTAAATGGAATTAAGTGTAGAACATCTAAGTGTATCCTTGAGTAATCAACAGATTTTACATGATATCTCTTTACAGGCTAAACGTGGCGAGTTTATAGGTATTATTGGACCTAATGGTTCAGGTAAAACTACTTTTTTAAAGGCATTACGAGGTTTATATCCTTTTACGGAAGGAGCTGTTATATTAAACGGTGACTCTATAGCACAACGGAGTGATAAAGAGATTGCTCGACAAGTTGCTTATATGCAACAAAGTGTAAATTTAAACTTTGGTTATACAGCTAGAGAAATCGTTATGACGGCACGCTATCCATATTTAAAATGGTGGCAAAATGAATCTGCCAATGACGAAAATGTTGTTGAGACTGTTATGAAGAATGTGGGGATTTGGCATTTACGAGATCGAGCCGTTAATGAATTGAGTGGTGGTGAACGGCAACGTGTTTTCTTGGCCAAAGCATTAGCTCAAGAAACAGAATTATTACTTCTTGATGAACCGACGGCAGCTTTAGACTTGGTATATGCCGATGAAATTTTTAGACAGGGACGACAACATTGTGAATCGGGTAAAACTATTTTTATCGTAGTCCATGATTTAGAGTTGGCGGCTAAGTTTTGTACACGGCTTTTATTGATTTCAGACGGCTACTTAGTAGCGGATGGTTTGCCTAAAGAAGTATTGACGGCTAAAAATTTAAAAAAGGCGTTTCATTTGTCGGCCGCCGTGTATGAAGATCCATATTTTACACAGCAACGTATTTTTGTATTCCCGAATGATGCAACTGATATCGAACCGTATCGTCGCGGGAATACCTTACCACCTGATATGACGGTAGAGTTAAATGGATAGTAGGAGTCAGCAACATGAGCGAAATTAATGAAATAGAGCAAGGAACACAATTTAAACAAATATTATATCCGTTTTCGGCAATTGTAGGTCAGGAGGATATGAAGCGTTCTTTAATTTTAAATGCTATCGAGCCGGCTATTGGCGGTGTTTTGATAAAAGGGGAAAAAGGAACGGCCAAGTCAACGGCGGTAAGAGCGTTGGCGGCTATTTTACCGCCCTTGGAAATTGATGGCTCAGCGTCAATGCAGGTTGTGGAGTTACCGATTAATGCTACTGAAGACCGTGTAGTCGGAACGATTGATTTGGAATACGCTCTTACTGAAGGCAAGAAAAAGTTTGAGCCCGGTATATTGGCAAAAGCTAACAATAATATTTTATATGTAGATGAGATAAATTTGTTGGACGATCATGTGGTGGATGTTCTTTTAGACGCAGCGGCTATGGGGATTAATACAGTTGAACGAGAAGGTATCAGCTACTCACATCCGGCTAAATTTATATTGGTAGGTACTATGAATCCGGAAGAAGGGGATATTCGCCCACAGTTATTAGACCGTTTTGGCCTATCGGTAGATGTAAAAGGTGAACGCGAACCCGAATCGCGTATGGAAGTTGTAAAGCGTCGTTTGGCTTTTGAACGTGATAAAGCCGCTTTTGAGGCAGTGTATAAAGACAGTGACCGGGAATTGGCTGAAAGTGTTGTTAAGGCTCGTGCTCTATTGCCACAAGTTAACGTTACCGACGCTGTTTTGCGGAAGATTGCAGCTTTGTCGATTCGTCTTAATGTTGACGGCCATCGGCCGGATATTACGATGCTACATACTGCAAAAGCGTTGGCTGCGTATAATGAACGAACCGAGATTATTAGTGATGATTTAAAAGAGGCGGCACAATTGGTATTGCCACATCGTATGCGCCGTCGCCCGTTTGAGGAACAAGGGTTTGACTGGAATAGTGTTGCCGATATTTTAGAGGCGGATGAATAATTTTTTATTCGTAAAAAATATCGGTTTAACCGCATAAAGGTGGACATATGATTGCGAATGTAGAGCGAGCTTTAGCAATGGCTCTTATACAACCAAAAATAAATAGCATTATAATTTCCGGTCCGACCGGTGTAGGAAAGAGTTATCGTGTCCGTGAATTATTACAGCAATGGCAAATTTCGTATCGTACTATTCCGGTACATATTCAGGCCGAGGCATTGACAGATCATATTGATTTGGAGAGAACCCTTCAAGCCGGTCATTATGTAGGCGGCAATGGTTTATTTAATCAGGCTGTAAAGGTGTTTTTTGTTGATGATTTTCATCTGTTACGAGAATCTTTACGCCACTTTTTACTGCAACGCGTTAGAGATGTGGGGGGAACTTTAATCGGTACTGTCAATACGGCAGAAGGTAGTTTGGCCGTATCTGAGTGGGAAAATATTGACTTACATATATCCATGGAAAACCCGGATGAAACAAATCGTTTGGCTGTATTGCGAGAAGTTTTGACTTCAGAACTTATCGAACCCATAATTTCGATAACGGATCTTAGAAGAGCTGAAGCATTGGTAACAAATATAGAGCCGTCTGAGGCGATATTGCAACTTTGTATCAGTTTTATAGTAAAATCCGGCGCAGTAGGTAATACAAATGAATTTTTACTGGCGGTTGCGGCAGCGGCATTGGCTGGGCTAGATCAAAAGTCATATATTTTACCGAAACACGTAGAGGAAGCTACTTTATATGTATTGCCTCATCGTATGCGGCAACAAACTGAAGTGGGAAATAGTCAAAATCAGTCACTCGATAGAGATAATAATCAATCAGAAAATAATCATGATAATGGTACGGTCAGTGAGGAGGAAAAATATTCAGAATACTGAATTAGAGGGTGACAATGAAAATGATGTTAGCCAAGATAATCAGTCACAGTCTGATTTTAGTGACGATTTAGATAGTTTAAATGAATCCTCTGAGAACGAAAGTCAAACTGATTTGGACAATCAGGATGATAGCCTTGAAAACGATGGTGTAAATAATATATGGCCGGAATTAATAGCGGCCATGAATCAAAACTTAATGGGTTTGCGTTTAGATGCTGATAAAACCATGGATCGTAAGGCACGAAAAGGTTCAGGCAAGCGCTTACGTACTAAAGCCGGAGATTGCGGCGGTCATTATGTAAGAGCTATCCAATATCCGGAACCGTTAAAAGATTTAGCTTTGGATGCGACTATACGAGCGGCTGCACCGTATCAAAAAATACGGCATTCGGAGTTACAAAATAACAGTTCGTTAGCCATTCAAATCAAGGCACCGGATTATCGACGTAAAGAGCGTGAAAAACAAGTCGGTGGTCATTATCTATTTGTTGTGGATGCCAGTGGTTCTATGGCGGCTCGCAAACGTATGGAGGCCGTGAAAGGTGCTATTTTCAGTTTATTACAGGATGCCTATGAGAAACGTGATAAAGTAGGTCTTATCGTATTTCGCAAGGAGAAAGCGGAATTGGTATTACCTTTTACCGGCAGTATTGAGTTGGCAAGACGTCTATTAGAACATTTACCTACCGGTGGTAAAACACCGCTTGCAGGGGCTTTGGAATTGGCTTATAGAACTTGTGAGCAGGTTTTACGACGTTCACCAACCGAAAAAATAGACGTTCTTATTGTTACGGATGGTCGGGCAACCTATGGTGAAACCGATAATCCGGTAAACGAAGCTTTAGCTTGGGGGAAAGCTTTTATTGATTTACCGGTGGGGATTTTGATATTAGATACAGAGCAAGATTTTATCCGCCTTGGAATTGCGAAAGAACTGATGCAGGCTATGCGTGGAACTTATTATTCGATTGATACCATAACAGCTGATACTGTATTGCAAGTGGTGAAAGGAAGCCGCTAAAATGAAAAAAATTTTATATATTACTAATATGGCTAAGCAAATACACCATGTTCGTGAAGTTGAAGCTAAAGGTCGTATTGAGGCCAAAGAACATTTTAAAATTGACTTATATAACTTAAAACAAGAACCGGAATGGAATGAATCATGGGAACAACGCCTTAAAACATCAGATGTTGTTATTATGAAACATATGGGGACCGGATTAGATACACCGTTTTTACGTCGTTTGGCTAATTGGTTATATCAGAACCATCCTTGCTATGCGTTGTATGCCGATGAAGAACAGGATATGGATAAATTGCGCGCCGGTATGAGTGAAGCTGAAATGATTCGATTGTCAGAATATCAGCAGTTGAGTGGGCTTACCAATTTTGAGAATTCGTTTTTATATGCCGCTTCATTAGCCGGTGAAGCTGTTGAAGTACCGGAGCCGATACCGGTGCTATGGCAAGGTATCCTTGGTGAAAATGGCGTCACGTACGCGACCTATAAAGAGTATTTGGAAGCTGAAGGCGTGGTTGATTGTCCAAGTATCGGTGTATTTTTCTATCGTGAAGAATGGATTATGAAGGAGTTGTATTATCCTGAATTGTTGCGAAAAACAATTAAGACATACGGTTACAACCCTATTATCTTTTTCGGGCAATACGGCGGTAATCCGCTTATAGGAGCACCTTCGTTGAAAGAGTCATTACGGATTTTATTCTGTGATGGACCTTTACCGTTTGAAGTATTAATTAATACTTGTAAATTTTCACTAATCAGTTTGAATGCAGCAACTCAAGAAGATATTAGTCATTGGGATATTCCGATTTTAATGGGGTATAACATCTATATGGATGAAGCGACTTGGGAGGCCAATGTACAAGGTTTAAGTCCTTTAGACGTGAATTTATCGGTATCTTTACCGGAATTTGATGGTTCCCTTCATGGTGGGGTTGTAGCGGCACAAACTAATATTGATGGTAAATACATATATTGGCCGGTTAAAGAACGAGTGGAATCTATCGTTAAACGAGCTGTAAAATATGAAAAACTTCGTCATTTATTGCCAGCTGAAAGAAAAGTTGCGATTATTCTTCATAATTATCCGCCTAAAAATTCTAATATAGGTTCGGCAGCCGGTTTAGACACACCGGAGTCGGTGCAACGTTTATTGGTAGCTATGAAGAACGAAGGGTATACCATTGACTCAATTCCTGAGTCGGGGGCTGAATTAATAGAATCTGTTTTATCACATACTACTAATGATCGCAGTATGCTGAGTGAGGAACAGGTTGAAGACGCCGAAGGTAAATTAAGTGTGCAGCAATATAAGGAATTTTTGGATTCATTGCCGGATAAATCGAAAGTAAATATGGAAGAAGGCTGGGGACCGGCACCGGGAGAAGTTTTTCGTTATGGTGATGAACTCCTGATTCCGGGATTCAGTAATGGAAATATTTGGGTAACGGTGCAACCGCCACGTGGTTTTGGTGAAGATCCGGGTAAATTGTATCATGATCCTATTTTGGCTCCGACACATCATTATGAAGGATTCTATTATTGGCTCCGCGAGATATTTAAAGCGGACGTGGTGATGCATGTAGGCACTCATGGTTCATTGGAATGGTTGCCCGGGAAAGGCACGGGGTTAAGTTCTTCTTGTTATCCTGAAATGGGCATTCAGGATTTACCCAATGTGTATCCTTATTGGATGACAATTGTCGGTGAAGGGATACAAGCTAAACGGCGAAGTTCAGCCTGCTTAATCGGCCATATATCGCCTCCTATGGCTGAAGCCGGCCTTTATGATGAATACGAGGAGTTAGAAAATCTTTTGGATGAATACGGTCATTTTGAATTGGAATCGCCGGAAAGTTTAACATCGTTGTATGAAGCTATCATTGAACAAGCTAAGTTATGCCATTTTTGGGAAAGTATTCCAGAAGATAAAAATACCGATAAGAATAGTGTTTTAGCTATTTTGCATGAAATGTTAACAGATTTAAAACATATGCAAATGCGCACGGGGTTACATATTCTTGGCAATGTGCCGACCGGTAAGAATTTACAAGAGTTTTTGTTGGCACTTATGCGAGTTCAAAATGGTACTGTGCCGGCATTACCGGATACGATTGCCGAAGGTCTGGGGTATGATTGGAATACATTGGAACAACATAGTGGTCAAAAGATAGATGCTTTATATATAGATGAACAAATTAATTCTAATGAGAATCAAGACTATACCTTTATCGGTAAGCGTATCATTCGTAATAAAGATATTGTTGATCAAATTTGGCTTGTCATTCGTAATATAATTACACATTTTGCAGAAAATGATTATACTTATACTGATTCATGGCAAAATTTAGAAACTGTTAATACGTTATGGCAGTTGTATAACATTGAAAAAGATAATAAGGAAAAGCAAGATTGGCTGACTGCAATCGGTTCAATTCTAATGGAGGCATGTCACGAATATGTGCCGAAATTAATGCAGACAGAGCAGGAAATAGGACATACATTAAAAGCTTTGGCCGGTCGTTATATTGAACCGGGTCCCGGTGGTGCGGCTACAAGCGGACACGCTGATGTATTGCCATCGGGACGTAATTTCTTCGGTGTCGATGAAAGAATGCTGCCTACTAAAGTAGCGTATGAATTGGGAGCTACATTGGCAGATCAGGTTATAACTGATTTTATTAAAGAGGAAAGGCATTATCCGGAGTCAATTGGCATAGTTCTATGGGCAGGCAGTAATACACGTAGTCATGGACAATGCTTGGGGCAGTTTATGAATTTAATGGGCGTTCAGCCAGTTTGGCAAGGCGGTGGCGGTCGTGTTATCGGAGTTGAAGCGATACCGCTTTCAGAGTTGAAACGACCACGTATTGATGTGACCGGACGAATAAGCGGGCTTATTAGAGACATGATGCCAAATGCTTTAAAATGGCTAGATAAAGCAGTCACTTTGGTTGCCGAATTGGATGAGAGCGAAGAAGATAATTTTATTAAAAAACACATTAATGAAGATGTTTCGTGGCTCGTAGCAGAAGGGGAAAATGAAAAAGACGCCTATCAAAAGGCTCGCTTCCGTTTGTTTGGTGATCCGCCGGGGGCTTACGGTGCCGGTGTTGGACAATTGATTGAACAGAAAAATTGGAAATCGATTGATGATTTAGCTGATGTTTACGTGACCTGGGGCGGTTATTGTTATGGTGACGGGGCTAAAACCAATCAGGATAAACGGTTATTTAGAAGACGTCTGGCCACTATGGAAGTTACCATTAAAGATGAGGATAATCGAGAAGCACATATGTTGAGCTCGGATGATTATAATGCCTATCATGGCGGTTTAATAGCTGCTGTTCGAAGTATTCGCGGTGAAGTCCCACGCTCCTATGTTGGTGATAGTTCGAATCGTGAACAGGTAAAAACACGTAATTTAAAAGAGGAAGTGAATCGTTTAGTTCGTGGTGAGACGTTAAATCCTAAGTTTATAGAAGGTATGCAACAACATGGCTATAAGGGAGCCTCTGATTTGGCAAATGTGGTGGCACACAGTTTTGCTTGGGATGCCACGAGTGCTGTAATCGAGGACTGGGTATATGAAGGCTATGCCAATAAGTATGCTTTAGATAAAGATATGCAAGAATGGATGCAATCAGTGAATCCATGGGCATTGGCCCGAATTGCTGAAACATTATTAGAGGCTATTCAGCGTGGTTTGTGGCAAGCACCAAAAGATATGGAAGATCAATTAAAACAATTGTATTTAGCCATGGAAGGCGAAATTGAAGGACGATAGTCTATGAGTGTTTATAAAAAGTTGTGGTTTTTATTTATCTTTTGTCTGATAGTATTTTCCATTGTAGGTTGTAAGACATTAGATGAAACAAAAACGTTAGAGGGAACACATCAGATAAGAGATTCTACCGGTGCCGTGGTGCAGGTGCCGGATAATCCTACACGCGTTGTTCCTATCGGTGTAAGTACGGAAGATATGGTGATTTCTTTAGTAGGTCCGCAGAAGATTGTGGCTTTAGGTAATTTACCAAATAATTTTCCGGAAGAATCCAAGCAAATAAAAGCAAAGGTAAAATTGAATACGGAAGCCGTTTTGGCATTGCATCCGGATTTACTGATTGTTCCTGACTGGGTGGACCAGGAAATGGTGGTTACTTTACGAGGCCTAAATGTTCCAGTCTATGTATATAAAGCCCCAATAACTATAGATGGCAGTGAAAAAACTATTTTAGAGTTAGCTGACTTATTAAATCAAAAGAGTAAAGGCGAAGCCATTGTTAACTCAATGCAGCAACGATTGGTAAAGGTTGCTGCATTTACGGAGCAGGTTAAAAGCCGGAAAATTGTCGGATTTTATGGTGTTTTAGGCTTGACCGGCGGTATAGGGAGCACTTTTGACAATATGACACAGCTGATAAATGCAGCTAATGCGGCAGCTTTATTGGGCTTGGACATCAGTGAAAGCGGAACTCGTGAAGATTTAATACGAATTAATCCTGATGTTATTATTGTACCGTCAAATGTTTATAGTTTTGATCAGTATAAAGAAATTGAAGTTACTTCATTATATAGTGATCCTGCCTTGAAAGATGTGAAAGCTGTAAAAAATCATCAAATTTATGTAATTGACGCTCGCTGGATAATGAGTTATTCACAGTTTATGATTAATGGTATTGAGGAATTGGCGCGTGTAACATATGGATACTCCGCAAAATAATAAAGCGTGTTTAAGGTGTTTAGTTTATTACTATTTTTATAATAAGTATTTTTATAGGTATTGAGTTGGAGGGTTTATTATGGGTCGAGTTATTGGTAAAAACAAAAAAATGTTAGCTGCTTATGTTACGTTTGCACTAATGGGTATGTCATTAAGTGGCCAAACCATGGCGGCAGCCGGCACTACTGATGAGGTATATGCATTACCTGATGTTGTAGTAACTGCTACAAGAACGGAACAACAGGTTACCAAAGTTCCTGCCAGTGTAACTGTTGTAAAAGGCGAAGATTTGGAAGAAAGACATGAATCTAATTTAGGGGAAGCTTTGCGTAACGTACCGGGAGTAGAGTTTAATACATATGGTGGCGGTGTAGGGTATACTAACTCTAATTCTTTCAGAATTAATGGTAGTAATAATGTTTTATATATGGTAGATGGTATTAATATGAATGCTGCCGGTGTTAACGTACCGTTTACTATTTTAAAAAATATGGATGGTATTGATCGTGTGGAAGTGGTTAAAGGGGCTGCTTCTACCTTATATGGGTCCGGTGCTATTGGCGGTGTTGTAAATGTTATTACTCGTGTACCGGAAGAAGGCATGAAAACAACTGCTCGTATTACCGGTGGCAGTTATGATAAAGAACAATATAAATTTATCAACGAAGGTAAAGAAGGCAATGTATATTGGCGTGCATCGTATCAGAAAGATATTGTGGGTAGCTATAAGGATGCTCATGGGGTCGAAGTTCCACAACATTTAAACGGACGTACCGCATCTTTCATGGTGGGTAGTGATATTGATGATAACAATAATGTGATGATTTCTTATGATTCCTATCGTGCCGATGTAAAATATGCCGATTCTGCTAAAAAATTAAATCATATTCGTTATGGTAATGAAGGCAATGATTCGTTCCGTGGCATTTGGAAAAATAAGATTAATGATCGCTTAAGTCATCAGTTATATGTATTAAACAATCACTATGATGGTACTTATGACGGCTATACGACGGATATTAAAACGATTGCAATTGGCGATCAGGTAATGTATCTTTTAGATAAACATACTTTGATTGGTGGTTTTGATTGGCGCCAGGATAAAGTAAATACTATCGGTGATAGTTGGGAAAAAATTACTGGTAAAAAATTAACTAATACATCGTATTATGTACAAGATGCATGGAATTTTGCTCCAAAATGGACGTTAACTCCTGGCATTCGCGTTGACCATCATTCGGAATTCGGCTCACACACATCGCCTCATATTTCCTTAGGGTATGATGTAAATGAAAAGACTAATGTGTATGTGTCTTACAATGAATATTTCTTAGCGCCGCCCCCATATCAGTTATTCAGCGAAACTTATGGTAATAGAAACTTAAAACCGGAAACAGGGCATGAAGTAGATTTCGGTGTTCATCATCAATTTAGTAATTCCTTATTAGGGAATTTAAATTTCTTTACCCGTCACTCTACCGATAAAATTGACTATAATATGTCTACCAGTAAGTATGCTAACTTCTCTAATGAAAAAGCACGTGGTTTCAGTTTTGATCTGCGTAAGCAAATTACCGGTAATTTGTCAGCTAGAGCAGCTTATACTTATACTCATATTGATGCTACCTCCGGTCGTTCCGCCAATGCAAACGGCTATGTTCCGAAACACGCCATCAATTTAGGCTTAGACTATAATGATGCTAAATGGGATGCTCATTTGGATGTGCGTGCTGTAATTGACCGTCCGGGTCGTGCTACGACTGCCGATAGAGGTGATTTCTTCCCTAAGAGCACCTATTGGATTACCAATGTAAGTGCCAATTATCGTATTACTGATGACATTACCGTTTTTGGCCGTATTAATAACATCTTTGATGTGTACTATGCGGAAATGTCGAATGTTGCTGGTTGGGGCGGTACTGCCGGTGACTGGTGGGCAATGCCTGGCCGCAACTATCAATTAGGTATGGAATTCACTTTCTAATATAAATATCGAATGCAGTATAGGATTAGTTTTTTACTATAGTTTAAAGATTTCCCCCATTAAGCAAGTAATGGGGGCTATATCTATAGCATTATTTTTCACCAAAAGGAATCTATTTTATGGAACTGTGGAAATTGCCAACCGGCGACTCGGTATCTCGTTATGAAAAATCAATCGTTGTAAATTTTACCGGACCGCGCAAGGTATTGAGTACCTCTCTGTTTAATGGTGGCTATCATGAGGACTACACATATGTATTCAATCATGACTCTAAAACCGGCCCCGGCGAAACGATGTGCACATCATTAGAAGACTATTTGCAGCATTTACATGATGTAACTTTGCGTTTGGGATTTGAACCGGACAAAGGGAGCGGTATCGGGACAGCAGCCTACATGGAGAATGTAGCGATTATTGAAAAGTCTTATAAGGAACTTACCGTAACAGCTATTGTTACCGGTGGTATTGATGTTAATGGTGGGCGTGTAGGTGATGAAGCTTCGTATTATAGACCTTTGTTAAAAACGGAAACAACAACTGACGATGATATTCGTTTTAAAACGGGCCGAAAAACAGAATCGCCTAAAAATCCAGCTGATCCATTAGGCACTATTAATATTATTCTTTATATTGACGGTGATTTGGCGGAACCTTTATTAGCCAGAGCCTTAGTGACTTGTACGGAAGCTAAAACTGCTGCCTTACAAGAACTCCAAGCAGGTAGCCACTATTCTCTAGGTATCGCTACCGGTTCGGGAACGGATCAAACGATAGTGGTCGCCAACAGCGAGGCGCCTTATTATTATGACGGAGCAGGGAAGCATTCCAAGCTTGGCGAATTAATTGGTAAAGCAGTCAAAAAAGCGGTAAAATTAGCATTATACAAGCAAACTCATTTAGGACCGAAACAGCAACATAATTTATTCAAACGTTTGCAACGATTCGGGCTTTCTTTGGATTATTTATTTGAAAGCTATATGAGCGAATATGAGGCTGATGGGCATGAAAAATATGAAGTGCTTAATACCTTTGAAAAATACGCTCGCAGCAATGAAACTGTAGTTATGAGTGCCATGTGGTCACATTTGGTGGATGAATGGCTCTGGGGGCTTTTAACAGATGAAGAGTTAAATCTTGGCTTAGTACAGCTGGGGCTGGTACCCGTTGAAGCCAGTGGTACCTATCCTGCTGAAAGCCTTGGCCACTTTGAACCGGCCGGCATTTTCGATGTACATCAATTTGGAGTCGATGCGGTCATCCGAAATTTAGAAAATCATATTATCAACGAAGTGCGCATTATGCTGGGAGATTCTACGAAATAGCCTTATACTAGGGGACGCTACGAAATAGCCTTATACAATAATGGAAAGGCAGTGATGCATATGAAAAAGATTGCTATATATGGTAAAGGCGGTATCGGTAAATCAACGACAACGGCCAATATTTCGGCTGCCTTGGCTCAGCAGGGGGAAAAAGTCTGTCAAATCGGCTGTGATCCTAAAAACGATTCAACGCGACTGTTACTTCATAAGATTTGTCACCAAACCGTGCTGGATGAGGTTTGTTTAAAGGATGATGACGTGACAGCTGAAGATGTGGTTCATACCGGTTTTGCCGGCGTTACCTGTATTGAAGCGGGCGGTCCGGAACCGGGTGTGGGCTGTGCCGGTCGCGGTATCATCGTTGCCTTAGAAAAACTCAAAGAGCTGTCTGTTATGGATGATATGGACATTGTAATTTATGATGTGCTGGGCGATGTGGTTTGCGGCGGTTTTGCCGTACCGATTCGTGAAGGTTATGCCGAGGAAATTTACATTGTTACGTCCGGTGAGACGATGGCGCTCTATGCGGCTAATAATATTTGTAAAGGGATTGTCCGTTTTGCCAATCGCGGCTCCGTTCGCTTGGGTGGACTTATTCTAAACAGCCGTTTAGTTCCTAATGAAGAAGCTATAGTACATGCTTTTGCGGAGCGTTTAGGCACGAAAGTAGTGGCTGTGATTCCGCGAGATACGATTGTACAGAATGCGGAAATTAATCGTCAGACCGTTATCGAGTATGCACCGGATAGCAATCAGGCCGGTGTGTATCGTGATTTAGCGAAATATATCAAAAGCAGTAAAGCTAGCGATGTACCGAAACCGTTAACGTTTGAAGAACTGGAAGAGTTGGTGTATAGCTATGGCCGTGAATAAGCGACGTTTTATAAAAGACAAAGTCAGTTGCAGCTGCAGTATGCCCGGCGTGTGGAAGGCGGTAGCTCATTCAGAAGGCTGTGTGGTAGTGTATCATTCGCCAAAAGCCTGTGCTCATATAACGGAAGAAATGGAGAGAAATCAGTATTTTCGTATGTTGGCTCGCCGTGAATATACTGACCCGCCCTATACGGCCCCTTTGGTAACCTCTAATATTGGCAAAAAAGAGTCAATCTTCGGCGGCAGTCAATTGTTAAAGAAATGCTTGGACTATGTGGTCGAAACATATTCGCCCAGGTATATCGTGGTTACTGACTCTTGTGTGTCCGGTGTTATTGGTGACGATTCGGTAGCCGTATGTCAGGAAGCTGAGCAAGAGCGTGGTGTTCCTATCTTGTATATAGATTGTCACGGCTTTTTAGACGGTGAGTATTACGGTGGTTTTATTGCGGCCGGTAAGCTTTTAATTGATCGGTTTATGGTGAAAACGGAAGCGACCGAGGAGATTGCGGTCAAATCAGAACATGAAGTTAATGTGCTACGCCAAAATCATGTTAAATCTGAATCGACAAATCCTGTCAGTTCTAAACTTTCACCGGCAACACCGTATAAAGTAACTCTGATTGGTGAAAAAGACGGTCCCGGTTCGCTGGCCATTCAACAGTTCTGTGCATTAATTGAAGATTTCGGTTTGGAGATATATAAAAGCTTCCCCGGTTATTGTTCGATTGAAGATATGCAAAAAATCGGTGAATCGGATTTTACAGTCATTTTAGGTGGCACACAAAAAGCCTATGCTTATCTAAAAGAAATTGCCGATTATATGACTGAAAAGTTGGGGATTCCTCATTTTGCCTCCGATTATCCGATTGGCTGGCAAGGTACAGTTTGTTGGCTCGATGCGTTTAATACCTTTTTACAGGAATTTAAAAGGGATAAAGCTGTACAAGTTACAGCTTCAGCTACTGTTGCATTGACTACAGATGCATCTATAACTTCAAGCACAGTTGCACCGACTACAGATATACCTATATCTTCAAATTCAACTTATCTTCAAACTGCGCCGGCTATTGATATCGAGACTGTAAAAGCTAATGTTTGGCACCGTTTTGAGGAGGGCTATGAGCCATATAAAAAGACACTTCAAGCGGCTTCAATTATATTGTGTTGGGGCGTAGTGAGTCCGACTACTGATTTAAGTTGGGTTTTAGAATGGTTGCACTTAGGCGGTCTTTCACTGTATAAGGTCGTCATTCTCGATAATGTGCCGGTAGATCAACAGAAAAGTTTGAGGAAGCTGTTAGATAAATATTATCCGGAAACACCGGCCGTTTTAGAGCAAGCGGATACGGAATTACCGCGTGATGCGTTAATTATTACGACACAGGAATTAGCGGAGCCTTTTTTACGACAGCTGATGCTGCCTTGTCTCCCGCCTATCGGCATGGCCGGTTTGGTACAGATGTATCGCAAGCTGTTTATGTTGGCAAGGCGGCGTGGTGAAAGGGGGATTGTGCTTTATGGCTGGTAATTCGTGGTTTAATCATAATGAATGTTTACAAAGTTGCGCACTGGCCGGTGCGGCGGCTATGGCGGCCGCAATTACCGATGCTTATATTGTTGCCAACGGGCCGACTTGGTGTTATTTTTATGCCATGAAGGCAACTGATCGTCCCGGACTTAATTTGGGACAACGATTTTTATGCACGTATCCGACGAACGGTGCCATTGTGTTCGGTTCTGAAAAAGAGGTATTGCAGACATTGTCTGATTTAGCTAAGCTGCCGACTCAGCCCGGTTTGGTTTTGGTTGAAAATAGTTGTGCTTTCAGTTTAATCGGTGATGATTTGCCGAGTATTGTGGGCACGTCCGACTTGACTTGCCCTATACTAACCATGGACTCGGGTGGCACCTTGGGCGATTTTTGGCAGGGCTATCGCAAGGCTTTACTTGATTTACTTAAAATTACAGACTTTGATGAAACAGATAAAGATGAAGGTCAACATGTAAGTGAAGATAGAGGCCAATATGTAAGTGTAAATACTGGTACCGATGCAACAGTGCGCTGCGGTGAAGGTGCAAAAAACGAATTTACGGTTAACTTAATAGGCTGTTCAGTTACGTATTATAATGAACTCGATGATTTGGCCGAATTAGAACGTCTCTTAAATATGGTTGGGATAAAGGTTAATTTAAGTCTGGCGGTTAATCATAGCATGGCGGACTTACAGCATTTGCAAAAAGCTGATTTAAATGTGGTGGTTCATCCCGAACTTGGTCATGAAGCCGCTGAGTGGCTCTCAAAAAAATTGTCAATGCCATATATTGAGCCGGTTTTGCCATATGGTCTGGAAGGTACTAAAACTTGGGTCAGTGAAGTGGTAAGGGCTCTAAATAAGAATATGGAAGCACAGTTGGAGCCTTTGTTGTCAGAAATTCAAGGTGAAAAGACGCGTCAATTTGAACGAACTAAAGAGATTCAACGGTTATGTGGTGAACCGTGGTTTGACTCCGTTGTGGTGGCCGGTCCGAGTTCTGTTTTACAAGGCATGGAACGAGCCCTCAAGGAGGAATGGTTGGATGCCGGTGAATTTACTTATGTTGCTCATGATGACAGTAAAACAAAGCCTAATTATTATTCCTATGTGCAAGGCCATGATTGGCAGGCTGCTTTGCAAACCGGTAATAATAGTTTATTATTAGGTAGTGATCAAGAGCGACGTTTAATTGTTAAAGAAAAGTCTGTTGCCTTTCAAACTATCAGTAATCCCGAACCGGCTGAGATAGTATTAAGTGAACGACCGTTTATGGGGATTAAAGGTCATCGGGCTATGCAAGAAATTATTTGGAATTTATATATTAATAGTTTGGAAACAGCAGGCAAAGCGTAACAGTTTAGCAGAATAGCGCTGGAAAGGAGTGAGATGCTATGGATACTAATGATACAAATAATAAAAGCAATTTAGGACAAGAACATGCTTTTGATGCGGATAAGAAGCAATCTGACATTAACATCATTGAGCCACATCGCGGTGATACTCCTATAAGGGTAAAAGCAAGTGAAAAAGTGGATACGGAAGCCATCGTAATGGATGAATCGATTCATGAAAACTTGCTCAGTATCAGTGATATGGCTAAGTTACATGGCTTGTCTCGCCCGACGTTGTTATATTATGACTCTATAGGACTCTTTTCACCGGTTTTTACCGCATCGAACGGTTATCGCTACTATAGTCGTGTTCAGATTCCGCTCTTGCGTGAGATATGTTTTTTAAAGGCCTTAGGGATCAGTTTGAAAGAGATTCAAGGCCATTTAAATAATCGAAATCCTGAAGCGGAGCTTGAATTATTAGTTGCTCAGGAAGCAAAAATTCAAAAAGAAATACAGGAGTTGGGGCGCAAGCGCTTGGCATTGCAACAGCGTTTTTATATGTATAAAGAAGCTGTTCATGCCGCAACTAAGCCACAAGGAGAGCCATTTTTACGTCATTACAAGGACCGAAGTATCATATTTCATAAATTTATGGAAAATAACATGGATGGCGTAGATCGTCAAAATATTCATTTAACTTCAATGGAGTTATGGCGTGATTTATATAACCACGAATTTTTACCGGCTTACAGTTATGGCTTTTTATATAAAGAAGAAGCACTTAAATCAGATAATATGTTTAAGGACGGCGGTTGCTATATTCGTGTTCCGGTCGGCAATTTTGAATTTGAGTCTACGCTTCTTACGTTACCGGAAGGCGACTATATTTGTTGCTATAAGAGTGGGCGTCCAACCGATATGACTTTATTGAAGCGTTTGCTCAGCTGGATTGAAGAACACGGTTATCAGGTGAGTGGTGATGTGGTTGATTCGTGTTTCTTGGATACTACGTTTGACGAAGTGTTGCATGATGAAATCTTTTCTTTACTACAAGTTCCGGTGGTGAAAAAGGACGCCGAAAAGTAAAAGTCAAGCAAGATGGCAGGTAAGTTGATAAGTGAATGAAAAAAAGACATTTTATACGATAGAACTGTTAAATATATCAAAAATGTCTATATCCATGTTGCATTTATATATTGTTATTGGATAATGTGATAAAATACTATAGAAAATATGATATAAACTTCATCTAGATTTCAGAGAAAAGCTGTTGACTGTAAAGTTACTTTATAGTTTAGAATAGCATCATAGAAAAGAAGTAGGAATTATGGAAGGTTCCTACTGTTGAGATGGAGGGATGTAGTATGTTAGCAATTTTAATCTTAATCAACCAGGCCATTGAAGATTGGCTCAAAACTTTTTAATTAAAAAGCGAGTTTATCATGACAGAACAACATTTTATGAGCCACTGTGAAAAGGTGGCACAAAAAGCATCGTAGTTATTGCGAATAATAACTGTGATGCTTTTTTGTTTACCTATAACTTTTGGGAAGTTTACAATGATTAGTTTTTATTCAGACTGTGAAAAGGTGTCATATTATTGACAATACATGTGTTCGCGGTTATTATTAAGTATAAGATAAAAACTATGGAGGATACCTATGAAACAGTGTATGGATGCGGATAACTTACATCGCCGTCTCAAAAAAATTATCGGTCAAGTACAGGCGATTGACAGAATGGTAGACGAAGACGTACCATGTGAGGATATTTTATCCCAAATTAATGCTGCAAAATCTGCTTTGAATCGTTGTGGGCAGGTTATTTTAGAAGGCCATATTCGTCACTGTGTACGTGATGGGTTAGAGCATGGTGATGTAGATAAAACTCTCGATAAATTCACCAAAGCTGTAGAACGTTTTGCTAATATGCAGTAGTGAAGTTAAGTATAAAACTAAATAGAAACGACTGAGGCGAAGATGATAAAGTCTTCGTCTTTTTATTTTTTTTATATTGACAACATATACCTCTATAGGTATATAATACAAATACAAACATATACCCCTATAGGTATAAAATAACTTAACATATGAATATTTGCTCATTCATTAGTGTTATATTATATTTTATAGTCATCAGAAAGGAATCAGTCATGGAAGCAGTCATTCACAAGTTGGAAACAGGCTTATTCAGTAAATTAGAAGAGTTATTAGAATGGGGCGGCGTTAAAAAAGATATTATATTTTTAGTTTTATCAGGTTTGGCTGTATTAGCCAGTTTATTTGGTTTTCAGCCGTTACCATTTGATATCGCTTGGCTTGCTATTATACTTTGCGGTTTGCCGATTATTATAGAGGCTATTATCGGTCTGGTAACTGAATTTGACATTAAGGCTGATGTATTAGTGTCATTGGCTCTCATTGCGGCTGTTGCAACCGGTGAAGTTTTTGCGGCTGCCGAAGTGGCCTTTATCATGCAGATTGGTGCTTTACTGGAAGATATTACAGTAGCAAAAGCAAGAGCCGGTATTGAAAAGTTGGTTAATTTAACACCACAGGAAGCCCGTCTTTTGACTTCAAGCGGAATTCAGCTTGTAAAAGCGGAGACCGTTCAAGTAGGCGATATTTTGCGTGTATTACCCGGCGAAACGATTCCGGTAGACGGCGAAATTATTGCCGGTGAAACATCCATAAATCAAGCTGTATTAACAGGTGAATCATTACCGGTGGATAAAACGGTAGGCGATATGGTTTCAAGCGGTACGGTAAACCAGTTCGGCAGTTTTGATATGCGTGCCGTAAAAGTAGGTGAAGACAGCTCTATTCAGCGTATGATTCGTTTGGTACAGTCTGCCGATGCAGGTAAGGCTAAAATCGTGGGCTTAGCCGATCGGTGGGCTACTTGGGTTGTAGTTATTGCTTTACTTTCCGCCATCGGTACTTGGGCCGTAACCGGCGAAATTTTGCGTGCTGTTACTATCTTGGTTGTATTTTGCCCATGCGCTTTAGTTTTGGCTACGCCAACGGCTATTATGGCTGCAATCGGTAATGCAACTAAACATTGTTTTCTCGTTCGTGAAGGCGATGCGTTGGAACGTTTGGCCAATGTTAAAACGATTACTTTTGATAAAACAGGAACCTTAACATTCGGTGCGCCTAAAGTAGTTGCTGTTGAGAAGATTGATTCGCCGGTAGGGTGTACCGAAAATGCTATTTATCGCTTGGCAGCCAGCTTAGAATCTTTGTCGGAACATCCGCTGGGGAAAGCTATTGTTAAATCCTATAAGGAGAACGCTAAGACAGATATTTTGACGGTTACCGATTTTAAAATGATGCCGGGGCGAGGCGTTTCCGGTAAAATTGCAAGTCAATTAATCCTAGCCGGTAACGAACGAATGATGATGGAAGCCGGTATAGTGATTAATTCTAATGTAACAAACGGAAGTGCCAAGTATTTGGATCAAGGGGGCACTATTGTATTCGTAGCTGTTGCACAACATTTAGTAGGGTACTTAGTCTTGGCTGATACTGTGCGCACCGAAAGTAAAGCTGTTATTGATAAATTAAATCGAATTGGTGTTGAAACAGTTCTTTTGACCGGCGATAATGAAAGTGCAGCGTATACTATTGGTACTCAATTGGGAATTCGCAGTATCCGGGCGAATTGTTTACCTGAAGATAAATTAAAATATATTGAAAATAATGAAGCCCAATTTGTTTGTATGATTGGTGATGGTATTAATGATGCACCGGCACTCAAAAAATCTCATGTCGGTATTGCCATGGGTGGTGTAGGCAGTGATATTGCGGTGGATGCTGCAGATATTGCCCTCGTTGATGATGAAATTAAAGAGTTACCTCATCTTATGGCATTATCTAAGCGTATGATGAGTACTATTAAGTGGAATTTGGCATTTGCCATGATTCTTAATTTTACAGCAATCGGTTTATCCTTCCCGGGAATTTTAACACCTGTTACAGGTGCGTTGGTACATAATGCCGGTTCTGTGCTGGTAATCATTAATTCGGCGTTGCTTTTGACTTGGCGTAATAGAGTATAATATATAACATTAGTATATAGGGCCTTCTCGTGATGGTTTATGAGAAGGCCTTTTTATTGTTCTTTTTTATAAAAAGAGGGAGTCTTAGTGAAAAGGAATTTTAAAACGCGGTGTAGAAGTAAATAAATAGTATTTTTTATAATGTTTGAATGTTAAATTCTATGGGGTGGACAATTATGAAAAAGCAACTAATATCTATAGTCGTTTGCGGTGCTTTAGTGTGCTCAAGTATTATCGGAACAGTAGAGGGAAAAGTAAGTTCATTGAGTACGATACAAGGACAAGTGAGGGGAACAAGTTCATATAATCAGTTGGTTGATAGCGGTTTAGATCCTTCTGAACTTAAGGTAGCCGGATTACCATTGGGGCTTACCTTGGCTCAGGTTGAAACTAGTTTAGGAAAACCCACAGAAGTTTTAAAAACAAATGGTGGAAATTATATAGTAGGATATCGCTATGGTGGAATTAAGTTTTTACGCTTCAGAGGCGGAGAAAAAATAGGGTTAATTGTTATTACAAATCGAGATGCAGTAACTTCACGTGGAATAGGGGTAGGTGATACCTTAGAGGATGTATATGCAACATATGGACATCCTTTGACTGTAGAAGAAAGAACTGACAGGAATGGTAAATCAATACCGGAATGGTTTTATGGTAAATGTGTATATGGTACAGATATCATGTTGGGGATTATTTTTAAACACGATGGTGAAAAAGTAATAGAAATTAATTATATAGATAATTAACGTGATATAAATAAAAAGGAGATAATTATGGAAATTATATATTGGTCAGATTATGCTTGTCCGTTTTGTTTCATCGGACGCAAACATTTAGAAGCAGCAATTCAGAAGTTAAACGAAGAAAATAATGAAAACATTACGGTAACGATGAAAGCATTTGAGCTTGATCCGAGTGCACCGACTGTTGTTACTCAAACGGCCACCGAACGCTTGGCCTCTAAATACGGTTTAACGTTAGAAGATGCTGCCGACCGAATCAATGGTGTTAATATGATGGGCCAGGCGCTTGGCATAGATTTCAGATATGATAAAGCAAAACCGGGTAATACCTTTGATGCTCATCGCATTACTAAGTTAGCACAAGCAAAAGATTATAAAATCGCGGAGACTTTGACAGAGTTATTGTATAAAGCTTACTTTGTAAAAAGTGAAGTGATATCAGATCATGCGGTGCTGATTGCCAAAGGTAAAGAAGCCGGTTTAGCTGAAGCGGATGTAAAGGTTGTGTTGGATTCCGATATGTATGCCAAGGAAGTGCGCGAAGAAGAAGCCTTGGCCGCTCGTTACGGAATTAATTCGGTACCTTTCTTCGTGGTGAATGATAAAGTAGCGTTACCGGGCGCATTACCGATTGCAGAATTTGAAAAAGTATTGCGTGAAATGTTGGTAAAAGAGGCTGAGTAATACGTTAAAAGTTGAGGCAAGCGAGGAGAAGATTATTATGGGCAAAAATGTTTTGATCGTCGTGGATATGCAGAACGATTTTATTTCCGGTTCGTTAGGAACACCGGAGGCACAGGCGATTGTACCAAAAGTAGCAGAAAAAATTGCTCAATTTAATGGGGATATATTTTATACCATGGATACGCATGATGATACGTATTTAAGTGCGCAAGAAGGGCAGAATTTACCGGTTTTGCACTGCCAGGAAGGCACTGAAGGATGGCAATTGGCTCCGGAAATTATAAATGCAGCACCTGTAGATCCTGAAAAGGTATATTGTAAAAATCAATTCGGTTCTGTTGAATTGGCTGAAGATTTACAGTATTTGAATGCGGAAGAGCTTATCGACTCTATTGAACTCGTGGGCCTTTGCACTGATATTTGTGTTGTATCCAATGCAATCTTATTGAAAGCTTTTTTACCGAATGTACCGATTACAGTATGGGGCGATTGCTGTGCCGGTGTTACACCTGTTAAGCATGACGCGGCTTTGGAAACTATGCGCAGCTGTCAGATTATTGTTAAATGAGAGATTTAATATAATGTATTAATACTGTGGTTGTCCGATATAAATACAGTCAAACATCAAAAAATAAAAAAGTCCTAATCCGTACTATAATACAAAATGTAGAAAGTACGAATTAGGACTTTTTGGTTTGTGAAGGATCAATATAAGGATAATAAATTGTAAATCTGCATATAAGATGCTTAGCTTTGATGTATTTAATTGTATATAAACGGAGGTATTACTTTGGATATGATACATAAAGATCAAATTAAGGCGTTAGGTCACTTTTTTGGACAAACAATTATGTTGTATTCCGATTTCGCCAAACAAGAAGGTATCAGCTATAATAAGTCGGCTATTTTAATCAGTATTTTTGATTATGAAGAAGTAACTCAGCGGAAAATTTGTGCGGAGTGGGGATTACCTAAACAAACGGTTTCAACTCTGTGTAAAAGCTTTGAACAAGATGGCTTTATTGCCTATAAAGCCATATCGAATGATAATCGCGAGAAATATTTGGTAATGACGGAAAAGGGGCGAACTGAGTTTCAATCACTAATGAATAAATTAAATGCTGTTGAGTCATATGCTTTTCAAAAAATGGGGAAAGAACAAGTTGAATTAATGTTAAACGGCATGAAACAGTTTTCACAAGCGTTTGCTGAAGGTCTCAAGGAGGTTAATAAATGATTGGTTATGTATTATTAGGCGCAGCTATTTTACTGGAAATATTTTCAACATCCATGATGAAGTTATCCATGGGTTTTACTAAGCTAATTCCATCCATTGTGGTTGTAGTGGGCATGAGTTCCTCGTTTTATGTATTATCAAAGGCTTTAAATTTGATCCCACTCAGCATTGCTTATGCCATTTGGTCGGGAATCGGGACTGCGTTAACGGCCCTTATCGGTGTATATATTTGGAAAGAAGAACTTTCCATGACAGCCGTAGCCGGTATCGTACTCATTATTATCGGCGTAATATTATTAAACCTAAAAGGTGCAGCCCATTAATTGGTAGATTAAAAGCTTATAATATAATTCTTTGTATTAAGAGCCCCGAGGGGGCTCCTTTTATTTTTTACTAAAAAGAATCTCATTTAAATCTAAAAGTTCACTAAATCTTCATCTTGCTTTAATGTAGCAGGCATAGAGTAATGATTACAGAGGTGTTAAGAGCAACGAAGTAAATAGAACAAATAACAAGGAAGAAGATGATAGAGTAAGGAAACCTTTGTTGATAACGATTGTAGCTGTTTTAGTAATTTAACATATGAATTATTAGAATTATTATATGGTCGCTGTTTGAAAAACAAGGGTAGATTTATGATTATCGATGTGTTATAATGAAGTTGTAAGCGATAATAAATTCTTATAAAGAATTAATCAAGCTTAGTGATGTGAATCACGGCTCCATTACAGCATGTAAATTTCTGCGTGGTGTAACATTAATTAATAAATTAATTGAGAAGAAAGGTTTCAGGTGAATTTACCATGAACAAAAAAATCGCAAAAGCATTAAACGAACAAGTAATTTTTGAATTTAATTCCGCATATTTATATTTAGCATTATCCTTGTCAATGGCTGATGCACGTTTTAAAGGTTTCTCCGCTTGGTTACGTTTGCAGTACCAAGAAGAAATGGATCATGCATTCAAATTTATTGACTATTTAGAAACTCGTAACGAAACAACTACTTTGGGCGACATCAAAGCTCAGGCTGTTGAAGTTAGCGATCCATTGAAAGTTGCTGAAATGGTTTACAACCATGAACAAGTAATTACCGGTAAAATTAACGAAATCTATGCATTAGCTATTAAAGAAGAAGATTATGCAACTGTTAACTTCTTGAATTGGTTCATTAATGAACAGATTGAAGAAGAAGCCAGCGCTCGTGATTTGGTTGATGAATTCAAATTCGCCGGTGATAGCCGTGCCAGCCAGTTGTTTGTTGACGCTCGTTTGGGTAACCGTCAATAATTATAAGTTCGGTTGTGTCCACAACCTGACTTAGTTTAATATCAACAGTTTCAAACTGATAAAAAAATTACATCAAGCTTAAGTAAGCTTTAAAAAAGACGCTCATTGAGCGTCTTTTTTAGTATATGGATTTATATATATTATATAAATTGACTTTTAAGAAATTGTTTACAGTTTACTTTAAAACATTATAATCGGTTCATCATAAGAGTGCTTGTGAAGCCCTATAATTACTGAAAAAAATAAAAAGTCAAATTTTTAAAATTTTTTTGACTTTTTAGCTTGACAAAAGTCAAAAAGTCAACTATTATATAGACAAGGTCAAAAGAACAAAAGGTGAAAAGGTTAAAAGATTGAATGAAAAAATACAGCAAGTTGAACTGAAAGTAGACCGTCCGACAATCAATTAAACCGAGCGACCGAATCATAAAAGAACGAAGGTAGTATATGAAACAGAGTGTATTATTAGATATAAAGTTTGGAGAGATGATGTATGGGAATTTTAGCGGATCGAATTGAAAAATTTATATTAGCTAAATTGTTAGAAGAGCAAGCGGACAGAGAAGACGGTATCGTGTTACGTCGTAACGAATTGGCTGATGAGCTCAATTGTGCGCCATCGCAAATCAGTTATGTCTTAAGCACACGTTTTTCAAACGACCGCGGGTTCATCGTAGAATCAAGACGTGGTTTGGGTGGATTCATCAGTATCACACGGATTCCGGTGAAAGCGTTATTGGAAGCATCTAAACAAGAAGAAAAGAAAGAAACAGCCACTGACAAACCATTGACCATGGGTATGATAGATAATTCATTGTTTGAATTGATGCAGCAAAAGTTCTTGCGTAAACGAGAAGCAGCGCTTTTACATGAAGCGTTCGCCATCTTGATGGAAGAACCGGATCGCAAAACGCGTGAAGCAAAAGTTCGTCGGTTGTTTGAACAAGTAGTCTCCATGGTGAAGGAGGTATGATGCGTTATGTTATGTGATAATTGTAAAAAAAATGAAGCCACGGTTCATATGACAAGAGTGGTTAACGGTAAGAAAAGTGAACGTCATTTATGTAGTACCTGTGCTAAACAGCAAGGTGAAGATTTCGGCAGTCAAGGATTTATGAATTTCGGTCCGTCCTTATGGGACAATGACTTTTTCACTAATGATTTCTTTACCAATTCATTGTATCCGGAAAGTTTATTGAATCCTCGTCAAGAAACTCGCTGCAGTCAATGCGGTATGACATTTAGTGATTTTAATCAAACCGGTAAATTCGGTTGTGATCATTGTTATGAAACGTTTGAAGCACAGATTGCACCGCTTGTAAGACGCCTGCAAGGCTCATTAAATTATGAAGGTCGTGTACCGAGTCGCGGCACCGGCGTTTTCAAAACAAAACACCAAATCAAACGGTTACGTCAAGAGCTTGATAAAGCCGTTAAGGCAGAACAGTTTGAAGAAGCCGTTCGTTTGCGTGATGAAATTAAATCGTTGGAACAATCCTTGGGTAATACCGATAAATAGGAGGGACAGTTATGTTAGATAAAATCTTGGATGAACCGCTTAGCGGTTGGCTGAAAAGCAGTGATCCCTTGGGACAGCTAAATTCACATATTGTACTGTCCAGTCGAATTCGTTTGGCTCGTAACTTCAAAGGGTTGCAATTTACTAATCGGAATAACGAAGAGTCGCTGAAAAAGGTCGACACCATGATGCGCGGTGTGCTTGGCACTTTAAAAGCCGCCGATGGTCGCGATTATTCCAATATTAGTTTAGATAAATTATCCGATACGGAACGTGAAATTCTCGTTGAAAAACACTTAATGAGTCCGCAAATGGGACAAAAAGCAATGTATCGCAGCTTAGTTGTTGCCAACGACGCGTCTGTGGCCATTATGGTCAATGAAGAAGATCACATTCGTATCCAGGCCATGGAACCGGGTCTGAGACTGAAAGAAGCATTGGAACATGCACTTTTAATCGATGATGCGATTGAAAGCAAATGTGACTATGCCTTCAGCGAACGGTACGGTTATTTAACAGCTTGTCCGACTAACGTAGGCACGGGGCTTCGTGCATCCGTTATGTTACATTTGCCTGCGCTAGCCATGACAGGTCGAATTAATCGTTTAGTTCGTAATATTACACAGACCGGTTATTCGGTTCGCGGTCTCTATGGTGAAGGTTCACAAGCATTAGGTAATATTTATCAGATTTCCAACCAGGTAACGATGGGGATCAGTGAAGAAGACACAATTAAACAAATTCAAAAAGTAATTGAAAAATTGGTTCAAGAAGAAGTAAAAGCTCGTGAAGCCATAAAAGGTAATGACTTCGAAGCGTTTGAAGACCGTGTATGGCGTGCCTTCGGCACCTTGCAGTATGCACGACGTTTATCCGGTGAAGAAGCGCTGGGCCTTTTGAGTGATGTTCAATTAGGTATGGATATGGGTGTGTTACCGCAACATTCAGCTGATGTATTTAATGAATTAGTGGTAACTACAAGACCTAACTTTTTAAGTAAATATGCAGGGAAAGAATCGATGACAGCTCCCGAACGCGACCGTTATCGCGCAAAAGTTGTTCGTGACAGATTGGCCCGCTAAAGATATGAGGTGATAAAATGTTTGAACGTTTTACAGACGGTGCGCAACGTGCTTTAGGCATTGCGCAGGAAAAAGCTAAGGAGTTTGGCCACGATTACGTGGGCACAGAGCATCTGCTCCTTGGTTTATTGGAAGAAGACAGTGTAGCTTCCAAAGCACTCCATTCCTTGGGTTTGGAAGATGAAGTTACAGAAAAAGCTGTGTTGGATGCGGTGGGGCGCGGTAACAGCCACAGCAATGAATTATATATTACACCGCGTACTAAACGTGTATTGCAATTGGCTGTTGGCATTGCCAACCAAATGCAGCATAACTATGTAGGTGCCGAACACTTATTGCTCGGTATTTTACAAGATGGCGACGGTGTAGCTGTTAATGTTCTTTATAGCATGGGCATTCGCAGTAACGATGTAGTAAAAGCTATCAACAACATTTACGGCTCTGAACAGGGCGGTGCTGAAGGTGCCGGCAATGGTTCCGGTAGTGCCAACGGCAGCAGTAATTTGGGCGATTTAAAAGATTTCGCTACTGATTTAAATGAAGTAGCCAAACAAGGTAAAATTGACCCGGTTATCGGTCGGGACAATGAAATCAATCGTGTTATTCAGATTCTGAGCCGTCGTACGAAAAACAATCCTGTGTTAATCGGCGAACCGGGTGTCGGTAAAACAGCCATTGCCGAAGGTTTGGCACAGCGCATTGTAAGTCAGAATGTACCTGAAATTCTACGCAATAAACGTATTATTTCCTTGAGTTTAACGGCTATGGTTGCCGGTGCTAAATACCGTGGTGAATTCGAAGAACGTCTGAAAAAAGCTATTGATGAAGTACAGAAGCACGATGATATGATTATTTTCATCGATGAACTTCATACTTTAATCGGTGCCGGTGCTTCTGAAGGCTCCATGGATGCAGCCAATATTTTGAAACCTGCTTTGGCCCGTGGTACATTCCAAGTAATCGGTGCTACGACACTTGATGAATATAAGAAACATATTGAAAAAGATGCCGCTTTGGAACGTCGTTTCCAACCTGTGTTGGTAGGTGAACCTAGCGAAGAAGAAGCGTTGGAAATCTTGAAAGGCTTGCGTGACCGCTATGAAGCGTTCCACAAAGCTAAGATTACCGACGAAGCCTTAAAAGCAGCGGTTGAATTATCCAGTCGTTACATTTCGGATCGTTTCTTGCCGGATAAAGCTATCGACGTTATGGATGAAGCAGCATCCAAAGTACGTATGAAAGTATTCACCGCACCACCTGATGTAAAAGATTTGGAAACCCGTCTGGCTGATGTTCGTAAAGAAAAAGAAGCAGCCGTAACCGGACAAAACTACGAAGAAGCGGCTAAACTCCGTGATGAAGAAAAGAAATTGGTTGACGAAATTGAAGCTAAACAAGCGGCTCGCAGCAAGGAAGACGAAGAAAAACTTGTTGTTACCGAAGATGATATTGCGGCTGTCGTTTCTCAATGGAGTGGTGTACCGGTTGCTAAAATTGCTGAAGAAGAATCAGAACGGTTGCTTCGTTTGGAAGACGAACTTCATGAACGGGTTGTTGGCCAGGATGAAGCTGTAGTAGCTGTATCTAAAGCCGTACGTCGTGCTCGTGCGGGCCTTAAAGATCCTAAACGTCCTATCGGTTCGTTCTTATTCTTAGGCCCTACCGGCGTCGGTAAAACCGAATTGGCTCGTGCTTTAGCAGCCAACTTATTCGGTGATGAAAATGCCATGATTCGTCTTGATATGTCCGAATATATGGAAAAACATACCGTGTCCCGTTTAGTTGGGGCGCCTCCGGGCTATGTCGGTTATGATGAAGGCGGTCAGTTGACTGATGCCGTACGTCGTAAACCTTACAGTGTCATCTTGTTTGACGAAGTTGAAAAAGCTCATCCTGACTTCTTCAACATCTTATTGCAGGTATTAGACGACGGTCGTTTGACTGATAACCAAGGTCGTACGGTAGATTTCCGTAATACGGTTATTATCATGACAAGTAACTTAGGTTCCAACTTCTTAAAAGAAGACAGTGCCGCTATGGGCTTCTTAGCTGCTAAGAGCAAAGATGACGCTAAGAAAAACGCAGAAAGCAATTTTGCCGAAGCTAAGAAGAACACCTTGGATGCCGTTAAACGTCATTTCCGTCCTGAGTTCTTGAACCGTATTGATGAAATGGTTGTATTCCATCCATTGACCGGTGAAGATTTGGGTAAAATCGTTAACATCTTGTTGAAAGATGTAACAAAACGTTTGGCTGAACGTGACCTTGCTTTGGAAGTATCTCCTGAAGCTCTTGAAGTATTGGTTAAAGAAGGTTCCGACTTTGCGTATGGTGCTCGTCCGTTAAAACGTGCTATCCAGCGTTTGGTTGAAGACCCTATTTCCGATTTGATCTTAAAGGGTGATGCTCCTGCAGGTTCCGTTATCAAAGCTAATGTGGTGGATGGCGACATCACTATGGTAGTATAATTAACAGGAATTGATTAACAGTTACAGATTTGGTTGATTATTACGCCGATTTTCAATTTTATTCATGAAAAATTACTCCTCTGTTTGAAGGATATTGCACTAAAAATCACGAATACTATTTAAATGGTGTTCGTGATTTTTTTATAATCAATTTATGAAAAAAAGGTTCTCAAATTGAAGTTGATTCACGAGTATATAAAGAAAGGGAATCTATGGCTAAGGTAAAAACTGCGTATTTTTGCAATAATTGCGGAGCGGAATCGGCTCGTTGGCTCGGGAAATGTCCTCAATGCGGTCAGTGGAATACACTGGTTGAAGAAGTGGTGCGCGAGACCAAACAAAAGGGCTCGGTATCCTATGCTCCTGTTGATAAGGCCGCTACCAAGCCGGTAGCATTGGCTGACATAAAAACTGAAGATTCGCCGCGTATATCGACCGGCTATGGTGAAATCGACCGTGTTTTGGGCGGCGGTATTGTGCCGGGCGCGCTTATCTTATTGGGCGGTGATCCGGGGATCGGTAAATCTACGATTTTACTGCAGGTATCGGGACGTATTGCCGATACACATGGTAAAGTGCTGTATGCATCGGGTGAAGAATCGCAGATGCAGTTAAAGCTCAGGGCTGAACGCCTTGGTATTCAAGGCAAAGAGTTGTCGGTTATGGCCGACACTAATTTGGATGCTATTTTGCAAGAAGCAAGTCAACATAAACCGGCTTTGCTTGTCATTGACTCGATTCAGACAATGTTTACGGAGGTACTCGATTCGACGCCGGGCAGTGTAGGCCAAGTTCGTGAGTGTACGGCTCGTTTACTCCGTTTTGCCAAAGAGCAGGGCGTGCCGGTTATTATTATCGGTCATGTAACTAAAGAAGGTAATATTGCGGGACCGCGCATGTTGGAGCACATGGTGGATGTAGTACTCTATTTTGAAGGGGAACGATCTTATCAGTTCCGTATTTTGCGTGGTATTAAAAACCGTTTCGGTTCCACGTCGGAATCCGGGCTCTTTGTTATGGAGGAGGAAGGCCTTGCAGAGCTTATTAATCCATCGGCCACGCTATTGGCGGAGCGGACGGAGGAAGAAACGGGTTCGGCGGTTATGGCCTATTTGGAAGGGATTCGTCCGATTTTGGTCGAAGTGCAAAGCCTTGTGGCTACGACAGCTTTCGGTATGCCCCGGCGTACTTCCATCGGCTATGATTTGAATCGACTTATTATCTTATTGGCCGTGCTTGAGAAACGCTGCAATTTGACTCTTGGCAATAAGGATGTTTACGTTAATGTTATCGGTGGTTTAAAAGTCAATGAACCGGCTTGTGATTTGTCGGTGGCTGTTGCTATTGTATCGAATTTAAAAAATCGTCCTGTGCCGTCCGATATGGTGATTCTGGGTGAAGTTGGTCTGACCGGTAATATTCGCAGCATTCCGCGCATCGAACAACGCATTGCGGAAGCTGCCAAAATGGGCTTTACTCGTTTTGTTGTGCCGGTAGGAAATGCGAAACAGGTGAAGGGGAATCGCAAGGATATTGTAATTCACGGTGTTACAACCGTACAAGAAGCGATGCAACTTGTATTTTGATAGCATTTTTTAATAATGAGTTAATGATTTATTTATAATTTTAATGTACAATAGAGATGTACAAAGGGAAAGGAGGTGAAATGAAATGGTATATAAGATTTTACGTTATGTCATAGCCTTATTGGTTGGGATTATGGGATATATGTTGACAGATACTTTTATGCCGGTTTGGGAGCCGATTATCGATGTGAAATTCTGGACTATGGGTTTCTTCGGTATTTCGGTAATTAAGATTTTAGCCTTAGCTTTAGGCGGGGTTATCGGTGCTTTGATCGGTTTTGTAATTGCTTTACCGATTATCGATCAAGGTTTGAAACTGGCTAAAAATATTGAACGCATTTTATCACGTGTACCTAACCAGGAATTAATGGCCGGCACAGCCGGATTACTTTTTGGACTTATAATAGCAAATCTTATTGGCTTGGCATTTTATCGCGTACCGATTATCGGTTCGTACATTCCTATTATTTTAAGTGCTATCTTCGGTTATATCGGGATGCGTCTTGCATCACGTAAGGGGCCGGAACTCTATGCCAACTGGCTTCAGAGTCGTACAGTAGCAAAAGATAAGAAAAAAGAAGCAACGCCCAAAGAAGTTGAGCAGGTTACAGCTCCGGTTGTGTCTGAATTCGAATCTGTGTCGGTAGCAAAGTTATTGGATACGTCGGTTATTATTGACGGTCGTATCGCTGAATTGTGTGCCACCGGCTTTTTGGATGGGCCTTTGGTTGTGCCTTTATTCGTATTGGAAGAATTACAACATATTTCCGACTCGGCCGATGTGTTAAAACGCAATCGCGGTCGTCGCGGTCTCGACATTTTGCAAAGCATGCAACAAAAAGAGTTAATTGCTATTAAAGTAATCCCCGATGATTTTGAGGATATTGCGGAAGTAGATTCCAAGTTGATGCGTTTGGCTTTGGATAAAAAATGGAAAATTGTAACGAATGATTTTAATTTGAATAAAGTGGCCAGCTTGCAGGGTATTGAAGTCCTCAATTTGAATGATTTGGCGAATGCTTTAAAACCGGCTATGATTCCGGGTGAATGGATTCGTGTTCAAGTTATCAAAGAAGGTAAAGAAGATAATCAGGGTGTGGCTTATTTAGACGATGGTACTATGATTGTTATTGAAAACGGGGCACAGTATGTTGACACGTCGATTGATGTCATGGTTACATCGGTATTGCAGACAAGTGCAGGTCGTATGATTTTTGCACGAGCGAAAGGAACTAAAGAATGATCAGCTGTATTTTATTAGCCGCCGGAGCCGGCAAACGCATGCGCTGTGAAGCTAACAAAATATTTTTGCGCCTCGGCAAATATTCCGTATTGCAGTGGAATTTACACCATTTGGCGTCAGTAGCTGATATTTCTGAAGTAATTATCGTAGCGGCAGCCGGTGAAGAGGACATAGTGACCAAGGAAGTGGCTGACATGGGGGCATTACCTTGGCAGCCGCGCATCGTAACAGGCGGTAAAGAACGGCAAGATTCTGTGCGAGCCGGTACATTGGCTGTCAGTGCAACGACGGAGATTATTTTGGTGCATGACGGGGCCAGACCTATGGCGAAACCGGCCTTGTTCACGGCTGTGGCCGAGGCAGCACAAAAATACGGTGCCGCTGTAGCTGCTGTCCCTGTTATTGATACGATTAAACGGGTGACTGATGATTTATTGGTTACAGAGACATTAAAACGCAGCGAATTATATGCGGTTCAAACACCACAGGGGTTTCAGAAAGACTGGTTGTTGGAAGCTCAAGCTTATGCGGCTGAAACAAACTTTATGGGCACCGATGATGTTTCCTTGGTGGAACATCAAGGTAAGCCGGTTCATATAGTGCTGAGTGACTATATCAACTGTAAACTTACAACCCCTGAGGATATTATAAGAGCTAAACAATATTTAGGAGTGACAGAACCTATGATGCGAGTAGGATTCGGGTATGATGTGCATCGTTTTAAAACAGGAAGACCTTGTATTTTGGGCGGTGTGCAAATTGAAAGCGAATTCGGCCCGGATGGCCATAGTGATGCGGATGTATTGATTCATGCATTGATGGATGCCTTATTGGGAGCGGCCGGTTTACCGGATATCGGTTACTGGTTTCCGCCGGAAGATGATGCGTTCAAAGGTATTTCAAGTATGGAATTATTACGTCAAGTTATGAAACTACTACACGAAAAAGGATTTAAGGCGTATAATGTAGATGTTATGGTCATTGCGGAAGCACCTAAATTAAAGCCGCATATCGGGGCTATGAAAAGAAATCTGTCCGATGCCTTAGGCATTGGTGAAGATTTTATCAGTGTAAAAGCGACGACCCATGAAAAGATGGGGGCGTTCGGTCGCATGGAAGGCTTGGCAGCACAGGCTGTAGTGAGCTTGTACCAAGCGTAATCGTCAGCGAATGGCAACCATAAAATAAAATGTATTTTTGTAAAGGAGCGGATATAAACATGGCAAAGATGAAGGTACGATTTGCACCGAGTCCAACAGGGCCTTTCCACATCGGTGGTGCTCGTTCAGCCCTTTTCAACTGGCTATTGGCACGTAAAGAAGGAGGCACATTCCTTCTGCGTATTGAAGATACAGACTTAGCGCGTTCTACGCGTGAAAGCGAAGAGAATATTAAAGCCGCTCTTAAATGGCTTGGCATGGATTGGGATGAAGGTATTGACGTAGGCGGCGAAAATGGACCATATCGTCAGACGGAACGTCTTGATATTTATAATGAAGTGACGCAGCGTTTATTGGATGAAGATAAGGCGTATCGTTGTTACTGTACCGAAGAAGAATTGGAAGCAGTTCGTCAGGAACAGTTAGAACGTGGTGAAACACCTAAATACAATGGTCATTGCAGTCATTTAACCGAAGAACAAATCGCTGAATATGAAAAAGAAGGTCGTAAACATACTGTTCGTTTGCGTGTACCTTTGAATCAGACCATTGCGTTTGATGATATGGTTCGCGGTCACGTATCCTTTGAATCTAACGGTGTAGGCGATTTCGTTATTGTTAAATCCGACGGAATTCCTGTTTATAACTATGCGGTAGTTATTGACGACCATACCATGGAAGTAACGCATGTTATCCGTGCGGAAGAACATCTTTCCAATACACCGCGTCAGATTGCGATTTACAATGCTTTGGGTTGGGAAGTACCGACATTTGGTCATATTTCCTTAATCCTCGGTAAAGATTACAAGAAGATGAGTAAACGTCACGGTGCTACTTCCGTTGATCAGTATCGTCAGCTCGGTTACTTGCCGGAAGCTATCGACAACTTCTTAGCCTTGCTCGGTTGGGCTCCGGACGGCGAACAGGAATTGTTTACTCAGGAAGAATTGATTCAGAACTTCTCCATGGACCGCGTAGCGAAGAATCCGGCCGTTTTCGATATCGATAAATTGAATTGGATTAATTTCAACTACATGAAGAATTTATCCGATGAAGAATTATACGAATTATGCTTACCGCATTTGCAGGAAGCCGGTTATGCTTCGGCAAACCCTGATGAAGTGGAAAAAGCAAAACTCATCATGCTTTGCGTATGTTTAAAAGATCATATCAGCTTCGGTGCTCAGATTAAAGAAGAAGCTAAATTGATTTTTGAAGATATGGAAGCTCCGGACGCTGAACACGCCGAAGAAATTAAAGCTGTGTTGGCTGAAGAAACTTGTCCGATCGTACTCAATGCATTCCGTGCAGCAGTAGCCGATTTGGACGAAATTACGCCGGACCTAGTGAAAGCTACTATCAAAGGTATTATGAAAGCAACCAAATTGAAAGGGAAATTCGTATTTATGCCGATCCGTATTGCTACGACCGGTCAAATGCACGGCCCTGATTTGAATTACATCATTACCTTGTTCGGTAAAGAAAAGACGTTGGCACGCCTTGATGCGGCTATCAGTCAGTTATAATTGATTATTTTTTGTAGGTTACATCCTTTATTGACGGTCAATTTTTGAGTACGGGAGGTTTCCTCCTGTACTCTTTTTTATATTCTTTCTTTTTTAAAAGGAGGCTATAATATGGAATCTATGGTTGAACGTTTTTTGCGGTACACTAAAACAAACACGCGCTCTGATGAAGCGGCTACTTCAGTACCGAGTACTCAAACTCAGGTTGAGTTTGCCAAAGTATTGAAAGCTGATTTGGAAGCACTGGGCTTAAGTGATGTGAAAATCAACGAAAAGAACGGGTTTGTAATTGGTGCTTTACCGGCTAATACTAACGACCAGGTACCGGGCATCGGCTTTATTGCTCATATGGACACTGCCGATTACAATGCGGAAAATATTACGCCGCGTATTATCAAAGACTATGATGGGCAAGATATTTTGTTGAATGACGCAAAAGGAATCTATAGCCGTGTAGCTGATTTTCCTAATTTAGCCAATTATAAAGGTCAAACTTTAATTGTTACTGACGGTACAACTCTTCTTGGCGGTGACGACAAAGCCGGTATCGTTGAAATCATGGAAGCTTTACGTTATGTAAAAGAAAATCCGGACATTAAACATGGTCTTATTATGTGTGCTTTCGGACCCGACGAAGAAATCGGTTGCGGCGCCGACTTATTTGATGTGAAAGACTTCCCGGTAGATTTTGCCTATACTATTGACGGCACACGCCTCGGCGAATTGGAATACGAAACATTTAATGCGGCTTCTGCCACTGTAGAATTACACGGTGTATCCGTTCATCCCGGTTCGGCTAAAAATACAATGATTAACTGCAATAAATTGGCCATGGAATTTGACCGCTTATTGCCTCAAGCTGCCGTACCTGAATTGACGGAAGATCATGAAGGTTTTATCATGCTTTCCAGCAATGAAACGGGTGTTGAATCAGGCACTATGAAATACATCATTCGTGATCATGACCGCTCCTTCTTTGAAGCAAAAAAACAATTGTTTGTATTGGCAGCCAAAGTATTAAATGAACGTTATGGCCGTGAAGTGGTAACATTGACCGTTAAAGATCAATATTACAATATGTACGATATCATTAAAGATCACATGGATTGCGTCGAAGTAGCCAAAGCCGCTATGGAAAAAGCCGGTGTTAAACCGCTTATCCAGCCGATTCGCGGCGGTACTGACGGGTCTAAGATTTCCTTCATGGGTATTCCTACACCTAATTTGTTTACCGGTGTAGAAAATCTTCACGGACCTCATGAATTTGCCTGTGTTGAACACATGGAATTAGCTGTTAAGACAATTGTTAATATTGCTACAGCCGGAAAATAAAACAGGATAAAAAATCACTTGCACACTATTTAATTTTAGCCGTATAATTTGTATAGAATTAGTAGGGATACATTGACTTTATAAGGGTTTCGTGATATCATATTCAATATATCGAATAAAATTGTTATGAAAGACGATGAACGAAAGAAGTACTTTGTGTCTAACTTTACAGCGAGAACTAACTGGTGGAAGGGTTTAAGTATAGCCAAGGGAAATGCATTCGGGAGTTAACAGGCTGAATAGAGTAGGTTTGTTCGGATACGCCCGTTATGCGTTTGAGAGAGTGCTATCAGTACTTAACAGAGTGGAACCGCGGGCCACCGTCTCTGTAATGAGATGGTGGCTTTTTATATTTTTACGGAAGAGAGGCATCGGTAGCGATGAGAGAAATTAAAGTATACAATACGATGACAAGAGAAAAAGAAGTATTTAAGCCGGTAAAGGAGGGTGAAGCAAAGATTTACGTATGTGGCGTAACACCATACAACCATCCTCATATCGGTAATGCTCGTCCTTTTGTTACTTGGGATGTAATTCGTCGCTATTTGACGCATGTCGGTTATAAAGTGACGTATGTGCAGAACTTTACCGACGTTGATGACAAAATTATCAACACCTCCAATGGCGAAGGTGTTTCTTGGGATACGATTGCAAATCGTTATATCGATTCCTATTTTGAAGTTATGGATGCTCTTCATGTACGTCATGCCGATGTATATCCGCGCGTATCCGAACACATTGATGAAATCATTGCTATGATTTCCACTTTGATTGAAAAAGGCTTTGCCTACGAATTAGACGGCGATGTATATTACAGCGTTGAAAAATTTGAAGACTACGGTAAATTATCCGGTCGTACATTGGATGATATGGAAGCGGGTGCTCGTGTTGACGTGGATGATCGTAAACAAAATCCGATGGACTTTGCACTTTGGAAAAGTGCTAAACCGGGTGAACCATACTGGGAAAGCCCATGGGGTAACGGTCGTCCGGGCTGGCACATCGAATGTTCCACAATGAGTAATAAATACTTGGGTGAAGAATTTGATTTCCATGGCGGCGGCAGTGACTTGATTTTCCCTCACCATGAAAACGAAATTGCTCAGTCCGAAGGATGCACCGGTCATCATCCGTCCGTGCGTTACTGGTTGCACAATGGTTTCATCACCATTAACCAGGAAAAAATGAGTAAATCCTTGAATAATTTCTTCTTGGTTAAAGATATCTTGAAAGAATACAGTCCTGATGCGCTTCGTTATTTCTTGATGAGCACTCATTATCGCAGTCCGCTTGATTTCAGCGATGAACGTTTGGAAGAAGCGAATAAATCATTGGAACGCATGACAACAGCTATCCAGAACCTTTTATACTTGGAAAACCAAGAAGAAGGTGAATGTGATGAAGAAGCAAAAGCATTACTGGACAACGCTCGTAAATATGCGGAAGAATTTGAAGAAGCTATGTCCGATGATTTCAATACAGCTTTAGCCGGTGCACCTATGTTCGGCTTAGCTAAAGAAATCAACATCTACTATCAGGCTGTTCAGAACTGCAATGGTAAAGTTTGCCATGAAACATTGGCTGAAGTAAGAAACATCTTCAAGATGATGACAGATATTATTGGCATTTTGGAACAGGCTTGGGAAGGTCCTCAAAGCGGTGCCGGTGCTGAAGAATACGAAAAATTAATGCAGGTAATTTTAAACGTTCGTCAGAATGCCCGTGAACAAAAACTTTGGGATTTGGCAGATGCCATTCGTGATGAATTGGGCAACATCGGTATCGTAATTGAAGATTCGCCGCAAGGGGCACGGTGGAAAAAACGTGAACTTTAAGCGCTATCAATTTTTACGAGCCACGGCTATTGAAAAATTAAAAGCAACAACTACGCATGAGGGAATAATACCGGCGGAAGCTGAGGATTCCCTCATGCTTGCCTATATAGGCGATGCCGTATATTCCTTGTATATTCGTGAACGTATGACTGAAGCGGGTATTACGAAGGTTCAAGTGTTACATAATCTGGTAACTGAATGTATTTGTGCCAAGGCTCAATCAAAAGTCCTTCATGCTTGGGAAACGACGGAATATTTGACCGAGATGGAAAAACAAGTAGCCAAACGGGCTCGCAACAGTAATGTACATGTACCGAAGAGTGCAACGGTACAGGAATATCGTGCCAGCACGGCTTTTGAAGCCGTATTGGGCTATTTATATCGATCCGGACAGGCCGAACGGTTGCAAATATTGATGAAAGATGCTTTTCACTATACTTTGGACAGTATGGGTTAGTTGAGTTATGATAAAGTAAAGGAGACAGACTCATGAGTGATTATATTGTAGGGCGCAATGCAGTGCGTGAAGCTTTGCGGTCGGGACGTACCATTCAGCGTCTGTTTATTACCAATGATAAAGTACAAGGCTCCTTACAGGAAATCATAGGCCTCGCTAAGGACAAAGGCATTGAACTTCGTCGTGTAGATGATAAACAGCTCAGTAAATATGCAGATGGTGTGGTCCATCAAGGCGTGGTGGCTTTGGCTGCGCCGGTTAAATTTGCTGATTTAGGTGAAGTATTGGCTGCTTGGCCGGCCGATAAAGCACCGCTTTTAATATTGTTGGATGGTATAGAAGATCCTCATAATATGGGGGCGATTATTCGAACGGCCGAATGCTGTGGAGCAACGGCGGTACTGATTCCGAAACGACATACGGCACCGATTAATGCGACGGTTGCCAAAACATCGGCGGGGGCTGTTGAATCAATTCCTTTGGTACAGGTCGGCAATGTAGCGCAGACGATTGAAGAACTTAAGAAACAAGGTTTCTGGGTTCTGGGGGCCCATATGGAAGGACAACAGACTTTGTATCAAGCCGATTTAACGAGCCCGCTTGTGCTTGTTATCGGTAATGAAGGCAAAGGCCTCAGTCGTTTGACTAAAGAACGTTGTGATTTTCTCGTAACGATTCCTATGTATGGGCGTTTAAATTCATTAAATGCATCGGTAGCGGCCGCTATTTTGATGTATGAAGCAGTTCGGCAACGTCAATAAAGAGGAGTGAGGCTCCGACATGAGAGAAGATATTTTAATTGTTGACGGATATAATGTTATTTTTGCGTGGCCGGAACTTAAAAAAATAAGTAAAAGTTCATTGGAGCATGCCAGGGGTCGTATTAAGCATATGTTGCAGAATTACGGCAAGCATAAAGGATATCGGGTTATATTGGTTTTTGACGGTAAATATGCCCATCCCGGCAGTGCCGAAGAGTTTATGACTGATGATTTTTTAGAAGTATATACGGCTGATGGTGAAACAGCGGATTCTTATATTGAACGGACCGTTTTTACTTTTAGAAATTCCTATGCCAATGTATATGTATGCACTTCCGATTATGCGGAACAAAGTCAGGTGCTCGGTTTCGGTGCACTTCGCATTTCCGCTCGCGAACTTAAAGCGCAGGTGGAACGAGCCAAAATTGATGAACAGCGTTATTATAAAGGACTTCACAATCGTGACAGTCTGCAATTACAACGCAATGAGCTGGGGTATCAAATTGACGGTGAAGTGGCTAAACAGTGGGAAACCCTGCGACGGGGCAAGAAATGACCTTGCAGAACTGAAGGCTATCAAGTATAATGAGAGTTACATTAGTTAGGTTCTGCGAATCCGGCAGAGTGGGAGGTCGGCATGTGCGTTAATCCACGCGTAAATGATGAGTACCGTCGTTATGTAGATTTAACAGATGAGGAAATTTGTAAATTAGCGCAAGAACAAGATGACCACTTGGCGGTGGACTATCTTGTGGATAAATATAAAAACTTTGTGCGTGCCAAGGCACGGTCTTATTTTTTAATCGGAGCGGACAAAGAGGATATTATTCAAGAAGGAATGATTGGTCTTTATAAAGCAACGCGCGATTTTAAAGGGGACCGGTTGGCGTCGTTTAAAGCTTTTGCCGAATTATGTGTTACCCGGCAAATTATTACAGCCATTAAAACGGCGACTCGGCAGAAGCACATTCCGCTCAATTCCTATATTTCGCTGAATAAGCCGATTTATGCGGATGAGACAGAACGTACCTTGATGGATGTATTAATCGAAGGTCAAGGGACGGATCCTGAAGAACTCTTCATCAATCGTGAAGAATTTTCCGATATTGAAGAAAAAATGGGGTCCATATTAAGCGATTTGGAAGGCAAAGTGTTGATGGGTTATTTGGACGGTAAATCCTATAATGAGATTGCCGCTGAATATCATCGCAGTATTAAATCCATTGATAATGCATTACAACGCGTAAAGCGTAAGTTAGAAAAATATTTGGAACATCGCAGTGAGTTGGCAAAAAAGAATGAGCCTTAGGAAGGATGACAATTGTGAGAAATTTCTTGATGTTTGCAGAAGTGGTAGTTGCTATTTTATTGATTTTGGTGGTTGTATTACAATCTAGTAAAAGTGCCGGCATGGGCGGCGCCGTGAGTGGTGCGGCCGATTCCGTATTTGGCGGTAAAGCGCGCGGTATCGATGGTTTATTATCTAAATGTACTATCGTATTGGGTATTGTTTTTGCCATTTTAAGCTTATTCTTAGGGATTTACTTGAATCAATATTAATAGGAGCCTGCCTTGTGCAGGCTTTTTTGGTAGGGGTAAACGGTTATGGAAGAGATGAAAGATAAGATTTTAGCGTTTTTTAAGGCCATTAGTCCGGAAGCGTATCATATTGAAGATGCGGCGTATATTTTGGGCATAAAAGGGTCTGAAGAGTTGGAAGCTTTTATGGGCGATGTTGAGGCGCTGACCAAAGAGGGGTTACTGGAATCACGGCCGGGCGACTATTACAAATTCATCGATAAAGCTGAAGAAGCAAAGAAAAAGTTTGAAGAAGTACGGGAATTTGAAGGCACGTATAAGAGTCTTCGCAACGGGCGCGGCCTTGTTATTGATGATACAGGCTTGCACGAAGTTAATATCGGTGCCGGCGACCGTAACGGGGCTATGCATAATGATAAAGTCTTAGTTCATATCTTTCGATTCGGTCATGTCGGTGAGCAGCGCCACGAAGGTCGTGTTGAAAAAGTCCTTGAACATGTGAATACGGCTATTGTGGGCACGTATGACCGTCAGCAGATGTTCGGCTTTGTAACGCCTGATGATGAACGTCTTGTTGATGATATTTATGTAGCTTTACCGGATACCATGGAAGCTCGCAGCGGGGCTAAAGTATTGGTAGAAATAACCAATTGGCCGGATGGTAAGGGCCGTCAGCCGGAAGGTAAGATTACGTCTATTTTAGGCTATAAAGGCGATGTGGGCGTGGATATTAACTGTGTGATGGCACAGCATAAGATTCCGTTCGAATTTCCTGAAGCCGTTTTAAAAGAAGCCGATCGAGTATCGTTTAATGTGGCCGTTGACGGCAAACGCCTCGATTTACGTGATGTACCGATGATTACTATTGACGGTGAAGATGCCAAGGATTTGGATGATGCGGTAAGCTGTAAACAAATGGCTAACGGTCATTATAAACTAGGTGTTCATATTGCTGATGTAAGTCATTATGTTCGCGGTAATACTCAGCTCGATAAAGAAGCCTATAAACGCGGCACCAGCGTGTATTTGGTTGACCGGGTTGTTCCGATGCTTCCCACCAAATTATCTAACGGTATCTGCAGTCTTAATGCTAAAGAAGATCGTTATGCCATGAGCTGCATTATGGAAATCAATCATGCCGGTCGTGTTGTCGATTTTACAATCAGTCCGTCCGTCATTCGGGTTGATCGCCGTTGCAGTTATCCTGAAATATATAAAGCGTTGACACAGAGCATTATTCCGGATGATTTGTTACCGCTAATGCCTATGGTTCATGAACTCCATGAAGTCGCCAAAATTTTAATACAAATGCGTGAAAAGTCCGGTGCCATTTCTTTTGAATTTCCGGAATATAAGATATTATTGGATAATGAAGGTACGCCTCTTAAAATCGTACGTAAAGACCGTTCGATTGCCGAAAAAATTATCGAAGCATGCATGTTGATTGCCAATGAAACGGTGGCATGTTATTTGCGCGATACTCATAAACCGGGTATTTATCGTATTCATGAACAGCCTAGTGAAGAAAAGTTGCAAGCTTTGCAAACCGTAGTAACGTATTTAGGCAAGCCGTTCCATTTAGCGGATGGTGCGGTTGAACCAAGAGATATTCAAAAATTCTTGGACAGTATAGCCGGAACAGAGATTGAGCCGATTGCTCAAATTATGACCTTGCGTTCTATGCAACAAGCACGCTATTCATCGGTTAATGTGGGCCACTTTGGCCTTGCTTCGGCATGCTATACCCATTTTACATCACCGATTCGTCGTTATCCGGATTTAATTGTTCATCGTTTGTTGAAGAAACGTTTGCACTGGGGCGACGGTTATAATAAATATGATGATACGAATGAATATTTAGCCAAAGCGGCTGATCATTGTTCTATTCAGGAACAAATTGCGGTTGCGGCCGAACGTGATACGAATGACCTTAAAAAAGTACAATATATGGAACCGTTTATCGGTGAAGTTTTTGACGGTAAAATCAGTTCCATTACATCATTCGGCATGTTCGTAGAGCTCGAAAACGGTATTGACGGTTTAGTTCATATCGCCACGATGGATGATGACTATTACTTCTTTGATGAAGAACATTTCTTGTTGGTAGGTCGTCGTACGGGGCGGACGTATCATCTGGGACAAGAAGTTAAAGTTACGCTTATTAAGGCTGATAAGGATAAAAAACAAATCGATTTCTTACTTGGTGAAGTAGATGCTCAGACGCTAATTGAAAAATCGTTGGCCGGAGAACATCGTCGTGCCGGTTTAGGTAGTCGAGGCATGCGTTCCGGTAAGTCGGGAAAAAACGGCAAATCCGGTAAGGGCGGTAAAGGTTCTAAGGGTGAAAAGAGCAAGAGCAGTGACAGTGCTAAAGACGGTAAAAACGGTAAACGCAAGAGCGTAAGCGGTGCTAAATACAGCTGGCAACGTGATTATGAAGATACTATGCCGGCGGCTTTTGCCAGATTTGCCAAAAAATCTAAAGGCAAGAAGCAGAGCAAGAAAGTAAGTCACAAGAAGAAATCAGGTAAGAAAAAATAGCAGTACATGAAGTTTTAGGAGGTAGTTTGTGAGTAAGTCTAAGAAAGACAGTACCAGTTTAATTGCCGATAATCGTAAGGCCAGACATGATTATCACATTCATGAGACCTATGAAGCGGGAATTGCCTTGACCGGTACTGAAGTTAAGTCGATTCGTCAGGGCCGACTTAACTTAAAGGACAGTTATTGTGCGATTCAGAATGGCGAAATGTTTTTGTTTCAAGCTCATATCAGTCCCTATGAGCAGGGGAATCAGTTTAACCATGAGCCGATGCGCACGCGTAAGTTATTAATGCATCGCAGCGAAATTCATAAATTAATGGGTCAGGTTAAGGAAAAAGGATTTTCTTTGGTACCGCTCAATTTTCATTTTGCACATGGTTTAATCAAGGTGATGGTAGGGCTCGTAACCGGTAAGAAGAATTACGATAAGCGTCAAGATATGGCTGAACGTGATGCCCAACGTGATATTCGTCGTCGTATGAAAGAACAAAGTCGCGATTACTAATTAATATGCAATGTGAAATATAGACGCTTTGAGGTATATTCTTTCAGATATGCCTCGGCGTCTAAAATATTATGTTTATGCATTTTTTATTAGTGGCTTTTAAAGAATCAAATGTACTGTAGATTTAAACTGTCAGTTCAAAATATACCATTTTGTTTGACAGTTATGGTACAGTTGTTTATAATTAATCATGCACACATGGGGACGTAATGGTTTCGACAGGGGTGCGTGTATCACAGATAGCGAGTCGGCGTTCCATTTGGCCGTTAAACGGTGGAACTTTTAAATTAAACGCAAAAGAAAACTTTGCATTAGCTGCATAAGCTACGTCTTACTCTGATCTGCCCGTGATCGGGGATAAGGCGTCAAACTACGGGCTCGCCTAATATATTTGCTCTAGTATAGTAGGTTAAACAACAGAGCTGGGTTAATATAGTTTGTCGTTGTACGAAAGTTAGCTGAGATCTAAAACATCGTCTGCACTCGGAGAAGTCTGTGGGGCAACGCTTCTGGACAGGAGTTCGATTCTCCTCGTCTCCACCAGATTCTAAAACAGCCACTACTTAAGGGTAGTGGTTTTTTATTTGTTCATATCATGAAAAAGCGGTAACGAATCGTGAATTGAATCACGATTCGTTACCGCTTTAAGTTTAGTGATTAATGGTTTAATCTAAAGTCCGCTATTTTGTTAAAGTTTGATTAAATCAATTTAGGTAAAATAAATTCAATCCAAGGAATACCGATTACGATGAATATAACGAGGTAAATGATACCGAAGATAGCACCCAATTTCCAGAATTCAGGACCTTTTACATAACCGCTGGCGAACCATACAGGGCTATGACCGGTACCGTATGGTGTTAAGATACCCATAATGCCCATTGGCAAGAGTAAGATAATCATAATTTGGCTGGCATCAGCTCCCGGAATTTGGAGTGCCAAGGCGGCGAATAAACCGACCATAGCCGTTACATAGGCTGTACCGGAAGCGAAGAAATAACGAAGTACACAGAAGGCGATAAGCATGCCTAAGGTAGCCATAGTTACATCCAAGCCTACGAGGTAGGAGCCGGCAGATTTTGCCAACCAGTCAAGGAAACCTACATTTTTAAGACCTGCAGCCATAGGAACTAAGGTGGCAAACCAAGTCAATACATTCCATGCCGGTTTGTTGGCGAGAAAATCATTCCAGGTGATGATTTTAAATAACACCATCAGGATGATAACAACCAGTGCTGTTGTGGTTGGGTTTACACCAAAAGTAGAAGATCCGATCCAGAGGGTTAAGGCAATGAGGGAGATAATCGCCATGGCGATTTCGGATTTGCTCATAGCCCCCAATTTATGGAATTCTTCCTTGGCCCATTCGGCAATTTCAGGAGAACCTTTTACTTCCGGCGAGCAAAGGTAATATGTCAGAATTGGTGTAATTAAGAATAGAATAATGCCTACAGGAGCTACAGCCAAGAACCAGCTTGTCCAGTTAACAGTGGCCACCCCCGATTTGGCGGCCAGTTCAACGGCTAACGGATTCGGAGCCTGACCGGTGAGGAACAAGGTACTGGATACACAAGTGGTAGCCAAGCTGATCCAGCATAAATAAGAGCCGATGCGGCGAGGGTTTTTATCCGGATAGCTGTCAAACATAGGGCAAATACTGGACACGATAGGGTAGATGGTACCACCGCTACGGGCTGCATTACTTGGGATAAATGGTGCTAAAATAAGATCGGTAATAGCAATGGCATACCCAAGACCCAGGGAAGATTTGCCTAATTTTTGAACTAAGAATAAAGCGATACGTCGGCCCAGACCACTGTTTTGGTAACCGATACCGATCATGAAGGCCGCAAAGATTAACCATACGATGGCGTTGGAGAAACCGCTGAGCCCCCAGTTAATTGCTTGAGCGGCAGTCGTAGGGACGATTTTACCGGCTTTTTCAACAACCGGCATACCTACGCGGAAGAGAACCGCTAAAGTAATTACAATCATGCCGATAAAAGCAGGTGGCATCGGTTCGAGAATAAGACCAACGACTAAGGCGGCAAAAATACTTACGAAAATCCAGGCACCGGACGATAATCCCTCCGGAGCGCCGATAGCGAAGACGATTAAACCCACAATAATCGGGGCCAGGTATTTGCCAAGGGAACTAAAACTTAACTTTGATATCATATTTTTTGTCTCCTTTCTATTGATACAAAAGTACCTCTTATTATATAGAAGATTAGAAAATAGTAAAGTAAATTGTTCATAAAAAATACATGTTATGAGAAATAGACATAAGTTACCAAATTTATTTTTAAAATTTGAAAATTTTTTGTAAAAAATTTGTTGACAGCTTTGTAAAGTTTGCGTATAATAGTCATTGTTCCGAAACACGCCGGAGTGGCGGAATGGCAGACGCACTTGACTCAAAATCAAGCGGGTAACACCGTGTGGGTTCAAGTCCCACCTCCGGCACCAGATTAAAAGACGCTCAGTTGAGCGTCTTTTTTTATTTTAATTTTAAAGTAAATGCATTTTAAGGCAATTATATTATTACCAACATTCATGTATAAGCTTGACATGTTAAGAATTGAGTGAAAATGAAATTATTTGAGCAAATTTAATGGCGATTTAATCAATAAAGTGATATAATACTATTATTGAGGAAGTATTTGTAAGAAAGGGGGCTTTGTGATGAAAGTAGGTTTTAATTACATCACAGAACCAAGCAGACGTCGTGTAGGTTTGTCTGTTTTAATCGGTATTATTGTCGGCATTATAGGTGCCATTGCTAAGTGGGGGTGGGAAGTTCCGTTTCCTCCGCGTGATCCTAATATTTTTTGGCCGGTTGATGCCATGTCGCGTGTAACACCACCTAAAGTAGTTTTGGATATGTTGCATATGCCTGATTTATCGTATACATTCTCCGGTGTACAGCTACCGCTTGATGTATTTATTGTGCATGTTTTATTCTCTATTGTATTTGGTATTATGTACTGTGTAATCGCTGAATATTGGCCGCGTATTAAAATGTGGCAAGGTTGCGTGTTTGGTTTCTTTGTATATTTATTTGCCCATGTAATCGTTATGCCACTTATGGGATTAGTACCGCCTTTGGCACAGATTCCGTTTGATGAAAATTTATCTGAACTATTTGGTCATCTTTGGTGGTTATGGATTATGGAAGTTGCCCGTCGCGATTTACGTAATCGTATGACCGGAGAACTTGACCCGGAAAAATATATGTAAGTAATATAAACCTCTTTACCTCCCGGTTAGTATATGGTGTCTTTTTAAGGCATATAATGTATATACTAAAATAGTGGGATGGTGAAGAGGTTTTTTATATCGAAAAAAGTTGAAGATTATAGTATAATAATTATTGACAAAGTATGCTTTTTTCGATAAACTGAAGACTGGTACTAGAGTTTTCACTTCGGTTTACAGCGTGAGTTGAAAGCTTTTTTAGAATAAAAACATTGGTAATGCGTAAAGTTTATCAATTTTTTATATAGTGTTTACTTTATAATCGGATGGAGTGTGCCGAATTGTAAGGTAAGTGCTGTGAGAATGTGATTGTTATAGTGTAGTGGGTACCGAATTTTATAAAGAGGTAAGCAGTATAGTGTAATAATTGCTTTGTTGTTTTTATGTGTTCTGTGGAAGGTATCTTGTAGTGTTTATGTTGACACGAAAGTGTGCCTGTTGATGGAGGAGGCGACTATGAAGCAGCGAATTATTGATGCGGCCGTAGCCGAAATAGAATTACACGGCTCGTCATTTCGGATAGATGATTTGGCAAAGCGTCTAAATATTAGTAAGCGCACTTTGTATGAAAATTTTCATTCTAAAAATGAAATTATTGAACGGATTTTATTTGATAAGAGTCAAGATTTCTATAATTTGCATAAGCAAATTTTGGAAGATGACAGTTTGGACGTTGTGACTAAATTAAAAACCTATTTTACAGTAAAATCCGATTTGTACGCTGCAATCAGCGGGGATCACTATCGATTAATGTTTGCGTCTGTACCGTCTCTATTAGATCAGGTAATGCGAACATTCGAGCGAGATTGGGATTTGTTTGGTGACTTTTTAAAAGAACAGCAACGATTAGGCATTATAAGAGATTTAAATATTGATATATTATTGCTTATGTTGAAGGGCGTAGTTAAGTCTGTGTTCTATGATGGACAACGGAATCCGCAGGATTGTATTGATATTTTAACAGAAGCTATGAATATAATCTTACATGGTATTTTAAATGAGGAGACAGAGAATGAATAAGTTTCGATTGTTTGGGGGCATTATGGCCGGGTTGGCGATGATGCTGATCGTAGCCGGTTGCGGTAAGGAAGAAGCGCAACAACAGGCTGTAGTGGTAAATACATATAAAATTGTGGCTACCGATACACAAATTGCTACATCGTTTAACGGTACGATTACTTCGCAGAATTCGACAGCAGTTCATGCGCGCGTATCCGGTCATGTGGTAGAAAAGTATGTAAAGGGTGGGGAGCAGGTTGTTAAAGGTCAACCGTTATTCCGTTTAGATTCGCGTCAATACGAAGCTAATTTAGCAAGCGCACAAGCTACTGCGGCTTCCACCAATGCATCGTATTTAAATGCTGAACGTGATTTACAGCGTTATCAACAATTAGCTAATGAAGATGCTATCGCACGTCAGACTTTAGATACACAAGCCAGCACAGCTGAACAGCAAAAAGCAGCTTTAGCGGCAAATGATGCAGCTGTTCGTATTGCACAAGACAATTTACAAGACACTGTAATTTATGCACCGTTTGACGGTACGTTAGAAATGGATGATGTTGATTTAGGTGCTTATATAACAGCAGGCAGCACTACTTTAGTTACGATTAATACGGTTGATCCTGTATACGTAGAATTTGCCATGAGTGAAGCTGAATACCTTGATTTTATGAAAAACAAACAAGGTCAAAGCTTAGACAATGTACCATTACAACTTCGTTTATCTGATGGTTCTATTTATCAATATACCGGTACATTGGTACAGGCTGCCAAAAATCTTGACAGTACATCCGGTCAGTTGATGTTCAAAGCATCTTTCCCAAATCCGCAGCATATGTTATTACCTAATATGTATGCATCCGTTGTATCCTCCGGGGATATTATTAAAGGCGCTATCTTAGTTCCTACTAAAGCCATTACCTATGTATTGGATAAATCCTTTGTGTTTACTGTTGATGAAAATGGTAAGGTTACCCAAACACCGGTTGAAACCAGCGGTACTCAGGGTATTTATACAATTGTTAAGAGTGGGGTGAAACCGGGAACAACCGTAGTTGTTGACGGGTTAACCAAGATTCGTAACGGTGTAACAGTTAACCCTACGGCGTTGACTAAAGAACAGATTGAAAAGATGAAATAAGGGGGGACACTGTGTCGAAATTTTTCATTAACCGACCTATCTTTGCCATCGTTTTGTCCTTGATTATTACGATTGTCGGCCTCGTGTCAATGTTAACCTTGCCGATTGCGCGTTATCCGGAGATAACACCGCCACAGGTACACGTAACGACCAGTTACGTAGGGGCGTCTGCAGATGTTGTAAGTGATACAGTAGCATCCGTAATTGAATCCCAAATCGTAGGGGTTCAAGATATGGACTACATGACTTCTACCAGTAGCAGTAGTGGTAGCTACTCCTTGACAGTCCAATTTAATCAAGGTACTGATGCGGATATGGATACGGTAAATACCCAAAACCGTGTACAACGTGCTTTAGCATCCTTGCCGTCGGAAGTACAGAATGTAGGCGTTATAACTACTAAATCTACCGGCGATATGTCCTTAGTATTTGCATTGAAATCTAATGATGCTAATGTATATGACCAAACATTCTTAAAGAACTACGCATCCAACTATATGATGGACGAAATTAAATCCATCAAAGGTGTTGGTAGTGTGCAGGAATTCGGTGCTGACTTCGCTATGCGTGTTTGGCTTGATCCAAGTAAAATGTCACAGCATAATGTGACTATTGCCGAGGTAACCAGTGCTATTTCTGCGCAGAACAAACAGGCGGCAGCCGGTTCCTTAGGTACCGACCCGACGCCTAGTACGCAACAAATTTCGCGTAATATTTCCATTCAAGGTCGTTTGATTACGCCTCAAGAATTCGGCAATATCGTTATTAAAACTGATAGCAACGGTAATTTACTTCGCTTAAAAGACGTGGCTACTATTCAGCTTGGTTCTGAAGACTACGGTTTTAACGCCAAGAGTGACGGACGTCCAATGGCGGCTTTTGCCGTATCCTTAACCAGTGATGCGAACGCGATTGAAACAATCGGTAATGTAAAGAAAATCTTGGAGAGACAAAAAGACAGCTTGCCACCGGGCGTAGAATATACGGTTATCGTAGATAACACGAACTTCGTTGTTGCGTCCATTGAAGAAGTAGTTCAGACATTCGTGGAAGCCTTGATTTTAGTTGCCTTGATTGTATATATCTTCTTACAATCCTGGCGTTCCACATTAATTCCGATGATTGCCGTACCGGTATCTTTGCTTGGTACCTTCGCGGCGTTTGAAGTGTTAGGTTTTACTATCAATACCTTAACATTGTTCGCTATGGTATTGGCCATCGGTCTCGTAGTCGATGATGCTATCGTTGTTATTGAAGCGGTAGAGTACGAAATTAAAGTCAACGGCTTACCGCCACATGATGCGACGATTGCCGCTATGAGAAACGTTCAAGGTCCGGTTGTCGGTATTGCTTTCGTATTGGCATCCGTATTCGTACCGGTATCTTTTATGGGTGGTATGACCGGTATCTTGTATAAACAGTTCGCCTTGACAATTGCCGTATCAGTAGCTATTTCCGCTTTCGTAGCGTTGACCTTGACGCCGGCACTTTGTTCTATGATGTTAAAACCACATGTGCCTCAAGAACATGAAAACTTATTGCATCGCGGTCTTAATAAATTTAATGATGCGCTGGATCGTTTTAGTGATTGGTACGGTTACCAATTAGCTCGTTTGGCTAAACATTTATGGATTACAGTTGCCGCTTTATTGGCTTTTGCTTTAGTATCGGTTGGTGTATTCCGCGTATTGCCGTCCGCTTTCGTACCACCGGAAGATAACGGTTACTACATGGTTGCCGTAAACTTACCGGAAGGGGCTACTTTATCGCGTACGATTGCCGTACTCGATAAAGTACAGGGGTTTATGAATGAAGATCCGGATATTGTCGACAAAGCAGGGATTGCCGGTTTTGATATTTTGGCCAGTGCTCAAAAAACAAGCGGCGGTCTGATGTTTGCTACTTTGTCTGACTGGAGTCAGCGTAAAGGAGCCGGTCAGGATGTTAACAGCAAAATCGGTAAATTGATGGGCTATGCGGCCACTGTTCCGGAAGCTACCATTTTGCCGTTGAACCCGCCACCAATTCCGGGTTTAGGTAACTCCGGCGGTTTCTCCATGTATATTATTAATAAAGCCGGGGATTCCACCGCAAAAATGGCTACCGTTGTTAATGACTTCTTAAGTGAAGCACGTAAACAACCGGTATTCGGTTCTATTTATACGACATTTACTGACAGTACGCCATCTTATGATTTTGACATTAATCGTGACAAAGCAGCCCAAGACGGCGTGAGTGTGTCTGATATCTTTACCACCTTGCAAGGTTACTACGGCTCTATCCAGGTTAATGACTTTAACCAGTTCGGTAAAACTTATAAAGTTGTTATTCAAGCCAACCAGGATTACCGCGTTTCGCCTGAAAACAACAATAATATCTATGTAGCTAACAGCAGTGGCACCTTATATCCGGTAGCCAACTATGTTAAAGCTGTATCGTCTACATCGGCATCCACGATTACTCGTTTTAACAACTATCCGGCTGTTAAAATCGGTGGTTCCGAAGCATCGGGATACAGTTCCGGTGATGCCATTGCGGCGCTTGAACAAGCAGCTAAAACCTTGCCGCAAGGCTATGATTATGACTGGGCCGATCAAAGCCGTGAAGAAGTTAAAGCCGGCAGCCAGACTATCCTTATCTTAGGCATGGGGATTATCTTCGTATTCCTCGTATTGGCCGCCTTGTATGAATCCTGGAAAGTTCCGTTTGCCGTATTGTTCTCCGTACCATCCGGTATCGTAGGGGCAGCTACAATTCCTTGGTTGTTGAACTTAACCGGGTCCTATAGCTTGACCAATGATATTTACTTACAGATTGGTTTATTGACCTTGGTCGGCTTAGCGGCGAAGAATGCGATTCTGATTATCGAATATGCGAAGATTCGTGTTGATGAGCGTGGCATGCGTTTTGTCGATGCGGCCATCGAAGCGGCTAAGATTCGTTTACGTCCTATCTTGATGACGTCCTTAGCGTTCATCTTGGGATGTATTCCGTTGGCTATTTCCAGCGGTGCCGGTGCGGGTGCTCGTGTATCCATGGGTATCACGGTAGTAGCCGGTATGACATCTGCTACTATATTCGGTATCTTCGTAATTCCGATGCTGTTCATCTTGATTGAAAGCATCGGTTCCGGTAAAAATAAAAAGCACTAATACCGGTAAAAGTAAGAAAAACTAATATGGTGTAATAAAGTGAGTATGTTCTTTAGAGCATACTCACTTTTTATTTCAATCTAATTAATGCATATTGTGTATAACTTAAATGAAAGAATATATGATATAATAATGATAATTAAAAATACACAAAAGTATAAAGACAGGAGGCGAAGCGTAGTTTGTGGGCAGCGGTGCGAACTGATATGTTGATAAAACGATGAATATGTTGGGACCGCTGTATGTGTGTTAACGGTTATTGGGGGATGACCGGGATGGTTCGTTGTGGTTGGAGTGAGGAGGTAAGTACGTGAATATTATTATTTCGATAATTGTCATTCTCTGGATTGGTATCTTGGTATTTAAAAGGTATAAAGCACAGGCCGTTTTATTTATCGGTGGTATGGTATTATTGGCATTAGCCTATTTAATGGGTTATGGCACAATTTTAGGTGCTAAACAACAAACAGGTAACTTTATCTTTGATATCTATGAACTTATTCGTATTCTATTCAGTGAACGCGCAGCTAAATTAGGTCTTAATATCATGGCAGTAGCCGGGTTTGCTCGCTATATGGACCATATCGGTGCGTCTCGTGCGTTAGTCACTTTGACGATTAAGCCTCTTAAGAAACTGAAATCTCCATACATCGTACTTAGTGCTTGCTGGGTGGTAGGGATGATTATCGGTCTTGCCATTAACAGTGCGTCCGGTTTGGCTATGTTATTGATGGTTACCATGTATCCGGTTCTTATTGCTTTAGGTGTAAGTAAATTATCGGCAACCGCTGCTATCTCTACTACACTCTGTCTCGACTGGAGTCCTAGTGATACAGGTACAATTTTTGCTGCCGAATTGGCCGGGGTTGATCCTGTAACATACTGGCATTCCTTCCAAGTGCCGGTTGCTCTTTGGGTATTTCCGGTAGTAGCTGTGTTACACTACTTAACACAGAAATACATGGATAAACGGGACGGTCACATTGTAGAATCTCAAGATGTGGTAGTTCACGAAGAAAAAATGACCAATGAAGATTTGCGTAAAGCAGAAGCTCCGCTATATTATGCAATTCTACCGGTTATTCCATTGGCTTTAATTTTATCGTTCTCCAGCTTATGGATCTCCTGGATTAAAATGAACATCATCATGGCCATGTTAATCGGTACGACTATTGGCATGATTTTCCAATATTTCCGTACCTTTGACGGGAAATCCACCTTAGCCGATTTGCAAGTTTATTTTGACGGGATGGGGCGCCAAATGGCGAACGTAGTCAGCCTTATCGTAGCCGGCGAATTATTTGCTAAAGGTCTTATGGCTATCGGTACGATTGATGCTCTTATTAACTGGGCCAAAACATCCGGTTTCGGCGGAATCGGTATTACGCTCGTGATGGTGTCCATTATCGGTATATCCTCAATCGTTATGGGGTCCGGGAATGCACCGTTCTTCGCTTTTGCCAATTTGGTACCGTCCATCGCTGCTTCTACCGGTGTTTCGGCAGTCCTTATGATTCTGCCGATGCATTTTATTGCCAGTGCGTTTCGGGCGATTTCGCCGATTACGGCCGTAATCGTAGTTGCTTCCGGGATGGCCGGGATTTCGCCGTTTGATTTGGTTAAACGTACAGCCATTCCGATGATTGGCGCCGGTATTACTTTAGTTGTGGCTAACTTTGTAATGTTCTTATAATTTTTCGTTTTTATGCAGTCTGATATATTTTAGTGTGTATTTCATATCTCCATCCGATATTGTGTCGGGTGGAGATATTTGTTTGTAAAATGCATGGTATAATCCTTATTTACTCATACTAGAGAGGGCCGATTTATGGTATAATGAATGAGATAAATTAACTTCGTTAATTCTAATTATTTTATGAGGTGATATACATGAGTGAAAATGTAATTTTAGTAACCGGCCATAAGAGCCCCGACACGGATTCCTTCTGTTCTGCATTGGGTTATGCCAATTTGAAAACCCAGATGGGCATGCCTGCCAAAGCAATCTGTGCCGGTAAAGCCAACAAGGAAACATCCTTCGTGCTTGATTATTTCAAAGTAGAACATCCTGAAATCGTGACAAGCTTTGCCGTTCGTATTAAAGACGTTATGGAAAAAGTTCCGGCCGTAGATGCTGCTGCAAGCTTAGAAGATATTTTAGCATGGCGCAACACTCATGACATGAACCGTGTACCGGTTGTAAAAGACGGTAAATTCGTTGGCGTAGTTTTGCCAAGTCGTTTAATCGATGCTTTAGCCGGTGCTTGGCTTGATAAGAAAACCGTTACGGCTCTTGATATCGTATCTAAAGCCGGTTGCCAATTGGTTTCCCCTGAACTTAAATTAAAAGAATTTGACCGCGGTCATGCCGGTGCATTCCCTGTAGTAGACGGCGATACTTATTTCGGTATGGTCCGTTCCAAGGTGGAAGCACCTAAAGAAAAACAAAAAGTTGTGTTAATCGACCACAATGAAAAAGTACAGATTATTGATGACATTGAAGATGCCGAAATTATTGAAAACATCGATCACCATCGTATCGGCGGTTTAACAACTGAAAATCCTATTTTCATTCACTATGAACCGGTTGGATGCTCTTGTACAATCGTTGCTAACTTCTACTGGCAGTATGGTCAGGAAATTCCAAAACATATTGCGGGCTTATTGTTATCCGCTATTATTTCCGATACTGTATTATTCCGTTCGCCAACTTGCACACCTAAAGATGTAGAAACTGCTAAAAAATTAGCAACTATTGCCGGTGTTGATTTGGAAGCTTACGGTCTTGAAATGTTGAAAGCCGGTGCCGATGTATCTGATTTCAGCGATGAACAAATCGTTCGTACGGACATGAAAGAATTCGGTGCCAACGGTCAGGTTATCAGCATTGGTCAGTTGACTACCATGAACGCTGAAGAAGTATTAACTCGTAAAGCTGCTTTATTAAAAGCCTTGGAAGACTTACGTGCATCTAATAATTATGCCGCTTCCTATATTATGGTTACCGATATCTTGAAAGAAAGCACAAACTTATTGTTTGCCGGCGATGCAGAAGCTATCGTAGCTGCTGCTTTCGGTCAGGAACCAAAAGAACAGGAAGTATTCTTGGCTAATACATTGTCCCGTAAAAAACAAATCGTTCCTCAAATCTTGGGAGCTATGAAATAATACGGCTTATTAGCTAATATAAGCAAAACAAAAACGTTGCCCTTTGCAACGTTTTTGTTCATTCTGATTATACTATGTAGAAAGGACTGTTATGAGTAGTTTATTTGACGGCTTGAATAAAGAGCAACAAGAAGCGGTACGCACCACGGAAGGCCCCTTATTGATTGTAGCGGGCGCCGGATCCGGTAAAACACGTGTACTGACGTATCGAATTGCTCATTTATTGGCACAGGGAGTCAATCCGTATGAAATTTTAGCCATTACGTTTACCAATAAGGCAGCTAAAGAAATGAAAAGCCGTGTGGAAGATTTGGTAGGACCTATGGCCGATCGCATATGGCTCAGTACTTTCCACTCATTTTGTGCTAAATTCTTACGTTTTGAGTTGGATAACTTCCTCGGCTACAGTAAGAATTTTACAATTTATGATACGGGTGATTCCCAGGCCGTAATTAAGGGTGCTCTAAAGAGCCTTAACTTAGATGATAAGTATTTTCCGCCGGGAGCCATGTTGAGTGCTATTTCCGATGCGAAGAACCGTCTTATGATGGCTCACGAATTTCGCATGGAAGCTCGTGATTTTTACAGTCAAAAAGTAGCCGATGTGTATGAATATTATGAACGGGAACTGCGTAAGAATAATGCGCTGGACTTTGATGATTTGTTAATGGTGGCGGTTAAGTTATTGCAAAGTCGTGAAGATGTGCTTCAGAAGTACAGTAACCGTTTCCGCTACATTATGATTGATGAATATCAAGATACGAACCACGCACAATACACATTGGCTCATTTATTGGCTTCCAAATGGCAGAATATTTGCGTTGTAGGGGATGCGGACCAGAGTATTTATGCTTGGCGCGGCGCGGATATTCAAAATATTCTTGATTTTGAAAAAGATTATCCGGCTTGTAAAACAATTAAATTAGAGCAAAATTATCGCTCTACCAAGACGATTTTGGAAGCAGCCAATGCGGTTATCGATAACAATGAAGGACGTCCCGAAAAAGTTCTTTGGACAGATAAAGATTTGGGACCTAAAATTCATCATTTTGAAGCTCAATCGGAATTGGAAGAAGCCGCTTTTATCAGTGAAACGATTGCCAAACAGCATGATATTCATGAAGTGCCGTACGGCAATATGGCCATTTTATATCGTACCAATGCACAATCCCGTGCACTTGAAGAAGGGCTTATTAAACGCGGTGTCCCATACGTAATGGTAGGGGGCACGAAGTTCTACGACCGCAAGGAAATTAAAGATGTATTGGCGTATTTAAAAGTGCTCTTTAATCCGTTTGATGATTTAAGTCTGATTCGTATTATAAATGTTCCAAAACGCAGTATCGGCGCTACCACGGTTGCTAAATTACAGGATTATGCTCGGGAAACGGGTAATTCTTTATTTATGAGTTTGACCATGTTGAGCAATATTCCGACAATCAAAGGCAAAACCAAGGAAAAGCTGGAAGAATTCGGTATTTTGATTTTTACTTTAGTAGCCATGATGGAAAACTATAATGTATTGCAGATTTTGGAATCCATTTTAGAAAAAACTGGTTACTTAAAAGAGTTGGAAGACAGTACGGATCCGCAGGATGAAGCCCGTGTAGAAAATATCGGTGAATTGTTATCCGTGGCCAAAGTATTCTTGGACGAAAACCCTACGGGTACAGTGCAAGACTTCTTGGAGCAGGTAGCACTCGTTAACGATGTGGATACGTATGAACAGGCTGATTCGAAGGTAACTTTGATGACGCTTCATTCAGCGAAAGGCTTGGAATTCCCGATTGTGTTCTTAGCCGGTTTGGAAGAAGGTTTATTTCCACACAGCCGTACGCTTATGAATCCGGAAGAAATCGAAGAAGAACGTCGTCTTTGCTATGTCGGTATTACGCGTGCGGAAAAGGAACTTTACCTTTTGAATGCCACGACACGTACTGTATTCGGTCGCACCAACGGTTATTTACCGTCCCGATTCTTAAAAGAAATTCCGGAAGGTTTGATTGAAGAATTAAGACCTAAACGTAAAGTGCGAGAAGATGTACAGCGTCATGTGCCGTCTCATTTATCGGTCATGTCACGGCCGGTCACAAAACCAACATTACGTAATAAGGTTGTTGAAAACTGGCAAGTCGGGGATACGGCTGTTCACTCCAAATGGGGGAACGGTACCGTTATTGAGCTTCAAGGCTCCGGTTCCGGTCTGAAACTAAAAATAGACTTCCCGACACAAGGTGTTCGTTTAATTATGGCTCAATTTGCGCCGGTTAAACGCTTAGAAAAATAATTTGTTGTTTTACAATAAGACGGTAGGAGAAACATCATGCCAACAATGAATGAATTAAGAGCAGCTGTGGCCGGTGCGGCTACGGAAGAAGCAAAAGCACATGCACTGCAACAATTATTGGCTCATGCCGGATATTTGTACTATGTTAAAGATGCGCCGGAAATGGAAGATTACGAGTACGATAAACTCTATCGTGAATTACTCGATTTGGAAACGGCTCATCCGGAATTTGTAACATCCTATTCGCCGACTCAGCGTGTAGGAGCCAAGATTGAAGGGGATTTTCCTAAAGTTGTTCACGGCCGCCCAATGCTGAGTCTTGGTAATGTATTTAGTGATGCTGAAGTACGGACGTTTGCGGAACGTACGGAACGAGACTTAGGCCATCGTCCGGAATATGTAGTAGAACTTAAAATTGACGGCTTGGCGTGCAATCTTCATTATGAAAATGGCGTTCTTGTAAGAGCCGTAACCCGCGGTGACGGTCGTGTCGGTGAAGATGTGACCAATAATGTGCGTACTATTCAATCGGTACCGTTATGGATTGAAAATGCACCACCATACATTGAAATTCGCGGTGAAGTATATATGCCGCACAAAGAGTTCCAGCGTATTAATGAAGAACGCGAAGCGGCCGGTTTACCTACTTTTGTGAACCCTCGTAATGCAGCAGCCGGTTCGTTGCGTCAATTGGATCCGGCTATTACGGCAAGCCGTAATTTGGACTTTTTTGCCTATGCCGTAGGTTCTTCGGAAGGCTCTGATATTCATGCACAAAGTGAACTCTTGGAACGTTTGGCACAGTATCATTTTCATGTGAACCCACATTATAGAGTTTGTAAAACGATTGATGAAGTGATTGAGCAAATTGCCCATTGGGATGTAGCTCGTCACGATTTACCGTATGATACGGACGGTATGGTTATTAAGGTTAATTCTTTTGAAGACCAGGAACAACTCGGTGCTACCGTTAAAGACCCACGTTGGGCCACAGCCTTCAAATATCCGCCGGAAGAAGTGGAAACTATCGTTAAGGATATTACCATTAATATTGGCCGTACCGGCGTTTTGACACCGACTGCCGAATTGGAACCGGTGTTTGTATCCGGCACGAATGTGGCACGGGCAACGCTTCATAACGAAGATTTTATCAAAGATAAAGACATTCGTATCGGTGACCATGTTATGATTCATAAGGCCGCTGAAATCATTCCTGAAGTTATTAAGTCTTTGCCTGAAAAACGAACCGGCGAAGAACGAGAATTCAGTATGCCTGCTCATTGTCCAATTTGTGATTTCCCGACGGTACGTCAATCCGGTGAGGTAGCTGTTCGTTGCAGTAATCCGCATTGTCCGGCCGTTGAAAAAGAAAAAATTATTCACTTTGCATCGCGTGATGCTATGAATATTGACGGTTTGGGACCAAGCATTGTTGAAAGTCTTATCGCGTATAAATTGATCGCTACCGTAGCCGATTTATACAAACTAACGGAAGAACAGCTTGTTACTATGGAGCGGATGGGTAAAAAGTCGGCTCAGAATTTGTTAAAAGCGATTGAAGACTCTAAATCACGCGGCCTTGGGCGTTTGCTATTTGCTTTGGGGATTCGCTTAATCGGTGCTAAAGCGGGACGAACCATTGCCGAGCATTTTCCTACTATGGAAGCTTTGCAAGCCGCAACCGTTGAAACCTTAACGGCCGTCAGTGAAATCGGTCCGACTATGGCCGACAGCTTGGTAGCTTACTTTAAAGAGCCGTATAATTTAGAACTCATTGCAGCTCTTCGTGAAGCCGGCGTTGTCATGGCGGAAGAACAGGTGGAACCGAGCGGTACGGAGCTTGAAGGGGAAACTATCGTTTTGACAGGTACCCTTGAAAGCATGGGCCGTAAAGAAGCGGGTGAACTCTTGGCGGCACATGGCGCTAAGATTACAGGCTCCGTCAGCAAGAAGACGACCATTGTTATTGCCGGTGCCGAAGCGGGCAGTAAACTGACCAAAGCGGAATCGTTGGGCATTCGCGTCATGAATGAAGCGGAATTTTTAGAATTAATTAAAGATTGGAATTAATAAGGCCTTGTTTTGTATTGTTATATTCAATTTGATATAATAATAAAATGAAAGGATGTGTACGCATGAAAATTGATCGGGAAGAAATAAAAAAAATTGCTTTATTATCTCGTTTAGAGATTAGCGAAGAAAATATGGGCACTGTAGAAAAAGCCCTTAATGACGTATTGTCATATGTTGCCGAATTGGAAGAATTGGACCTTGAAGGGGTAGAACCTATGGCCCATGCCGTTCCTTTACATAATGTATTCCGTAAGGATGAAGTGATTCCTTCATTGCCACATGAATTGGCTATGCAGAATGCACCTGAAGAAGAAGACGGTTACTTCAAAGTGCCGCGCGTTATACAGGAATAGGAGGAAGCACTGTGACCATTCATGAATTACATCAGAAATTGACCGCCAAAGAATTGTCCGCGGTTGAATTGACTAATGCTATTATTGCTCATAAAGCAAAAACAGAACTGACCGTACATGCGTATTTAGCGGATTCTCACGAACAAGCTTTGGCCGTAGCCGCTAAAGTTGATGAAAAAATTGCAGCCGGTGAAGCTATTTCACCGTTAGCCGGTATTCCGGGCGCTGTAAAAGATAATATTTGTATTAAAGATCAGCAGGCTACTTGTGCGTCCCGTATGTTGGAAAACTTCGTGCCGCCTTATAATGCATCTGTTGTAGAAAAATTAGCCGGAGAAGATTATGTAAGTCTCGGTAAGCTTAACATGGACGAATTTGCCATGGGCAGTTCTTCCGAAAGCTCCGCTTTTGCTAAAACAACGAACCCATGGAACGCCGATTATGTACCGGGCGGTTCATCTGGCGGTGCGGCCGCTTCTGTAGCAGCCGGTAGTGCTGTTTGGGCTTTGGGTTCCGATACAGGCGGATCTGTTCGTCAGCCTGCTTCTTATTGCGGCGTAGTTGGTTTAAAACCAACCTACGGTAATGTATCCCGTTACGGTCTTATTGCGTATGCATCATCCCTTGACCAAATCGGACCTGTGACTCGTGACGTAACGGATGCAGCCATTGTTCTTAATGTTATCAGCGGTCACGATCATCGTGATTCTACATCCATTCCGGGTGAACGTCCTGATTACACGAAAGCTTTGGTAAATGACGTAAAAGGTCTTAAAATCGGTATGCCGAAAGAATATTTTGGCGAAGGACTCAACAGTGAAGTGCGCGAAGCTCTTGAAAAAGTCGCTAAAGTATACGAAGGCTTGGGGGCTGAAATCGTAGAAGTAAGCTTGCCGACTTCCAAATATGCTTTATCCGCGTATTATATCATCGCGTTGGCGGAAGCCAGCTCTAACTTGGCTCGTTATGACGGTGTAAGCTATGGTTTGCGTGTGCCGGCCGACAACTTGGTTGAAATGTCTACTAAGACTCGTTCTCAGGGGTTTGGTGCCGAAGTACAGCGCCGTATCTTGCTCGGTACCTATGTATTGAGCTCCGGTTATTATGATGCTTACTATTTGAAAGCCTTGAAAGCACGTCGTTTGATCAAAAACGAATTCGATGCGGCTTTTGAAAACGTAGACGTATTATTAACACCGACTGCGCCAAATACTGCGTTCAAGTTTGGTGAAAAAATTAATGATCCATTGTCCATGTATTTAGAAGATATTTGTACCACCCCGGTTAACTTGGCCGGTATTCCGGGCATTTCCATCCCGGCAGGTTTTGCATCCAACGGCATGCCGATCGGTATGCAATTGTTGGCACCGGCTATGGGTGAAGAAGTCTTATTCCGCACGGCTTACACATTCGAACAGGCTTGTCCGGAATGCAATAAAATCGCATCCATTGGGGAGGTAACACTATGAAATACGAAACAGTCGTAGGGCTGGAAGTCCATACGGAGTTAAAGACTAAATCTAAGATTTTCTGCGGTTGTACTACTGAATTCGGCGGCGATCAGAATACCCATGTTTGCCCTGTATGTTTAGGTTTGCCGGGCGTTATGCCGGTATTAAACCAAAAAGTAGTGGAATACGCGATTCGTGTCGGTTTAGCTTTGAACTGCGAAATTTTACAGTTCAATAAATTCGACCGTAAAAACTATTATTATCCGGATTTGCCTAAAAATTGGCAGACATCTCAATATGATTTGCCAATCTGCTTGAACGGTCATATTGATATCGAAGTGGGCGGTAAAACTCGTCGTATCCGCATCACCCGTATCCACATGGAAGAAGATGCCGGTAAATTGGTTCACAGCGGCAATACTATCAGCACATCCGATTCTTCCAATGTTGACTATAACCGTACCGGGGTACCATTGTTGGAAATCGTATCGGAACCTGATCTTCGTTCCGGTGAAGAAGCGCGTGCTTATGTAGAAAAAATCCGTTCCATCATTAAATACTTGGACGTTTCCGATGTTCGTATGGAAGAAGGCAGTTTGCGTTGCGATGCCAATATCTCTGTACGTTTGATGGGCGAAGAAAAATTAGGCACTAAAACTGAAATTAAGAATATGAACTCCTTGACCGCGTTGCAAAAAGGTGTTGAATATGAAGCTATTCGTCAGGCTGAAACTTTGGAAGACGGCGGCATTATCGTTCAGGAAACCCGTACTTGGGATGACAGCAAGGGCATGACTTTGTCTATGCGTAAAAAAGAAGCGGAAAATGACTACCGTTATTTCCCTGAACCAGACTTGGTACCAATCGTAATCACGGATGAACAAATTGAAGCAGCCCGTCAGTCCTTACCGGAATTGCCGGATGCTAAGATGGCCCGTTTCCAAGCTGATTACGGTTTATCTGAAGAAGACAGCTCGATTTTAACAACTATGCGTGAAACAGCTGATTATCTTGATGAAACTGTTAAAGCCGGTGCCGATGCTAAGACAGCAGCTAACTGGATGCTTGGTGATCTATCTAAAATGGTTAACGAAGCGAATATTACTTTCGCTGATGCCAAGGTTAAACCGGCTCAATTGGCAGCTATGATTGAACTTATCAACAAAGGCACAATTTCCGGTAAAATTGCGAAAAAAGTTATCGTTTCCATGTGGGAAACCGGTAAAGATCCGCAAGCTATCGTAGAAGAACAGGGCCTTGTTCAGATTACCGATACCGGTGCTATCGAAGAAATTGTAAAACAGGTTATTGCCGATAATCCTAAGTCTGTAGAAGACTTCAAGAGTGGTAAAGGCAAAGCTATCGGTTTCTTGGTCGGTCAAGTTATGAAACTCAGCAAGGGCCGTGCTAATCCGGGCGTTGTTAATGAATTGTTGCAAAAACATTTAAACGCCTAATTTAAAACTTACACGCTTTCGACTTAATAGTGCTGACGATTAGGTTTAAAACATAGGAGATTGCTATGGAAGATAAACAATCTTATGATACTAAACAGACTAGTGTGTTATCGGAAGAAGAACGGCGTTCCTTCGATGGGATGACCATTGATGAGAATGGTCGGGAACAGTCGGAAGAAGAAATTCGTCGTGAAAATCGTGCCAAAACTAATGCTATATTTGGTGGGTTTAGACGTGATTCTTCTGACCAGACAATTCCGGGGATAAAAATATTTACCATCAGTTCTTTAGGCTGGAAGGGTAAATTAATTATGGCAGCTGTTGCGGTTGCTCTATTTAGTGTGTTAACTTTCTTTGGTGGTTTATTTTTAATTGGATTTATAGTGTTGGCAGTAGGAGCGGGTTTATTAGCGCTCTTGCGAAAGCTTTTTTAAAAAAATAAAGACTTCCTTATCACGAATCGCCATCTGGCATGCAAGCATAAAGGCTGGCTTATCGTGATAAGGAAGTCTTTTCGTATATTAAAAGCAATTCGCAAGAGTGGCTAATATACTTAAAGGAGTGGAGGAGGCGTGCATGCACGAAAGGCTAGCTTGCCCAGAATGGAGAAGTCTTTTCGCGTTTAGAAAGCAACTCGCAAGAGTCGCTGATAAACTAAAAGGGAGGAAAGGAGTTTATATGGAATCGAATAAAAAGCCTATAGTGGCTTTGATGTATGATTTTGATAAGACGTTGTGTACTAAGGATATGCAGGAATATGGTTTTATTCCGGAGCTTGGTATGACAACGGCCGATTTTTGGCGTGAGGCGAACGGCTTGACTGACAAAGACGGTATGGATGGTATTCTGGCATATATGTTTATGATGGTTAAGATGAGCCGGCTTCACGAAGTGCCGATTACGCGGCAAACTTTAAATAAATTAGGGGAAGGGATTGAGTATTTTCCGGGCGTTAAATCTTGGTTTGACCGCATCAGTACTTATGGAGAATCAAAAGGTGTACAAATAGAGCACTATATTGTATCGTCTGGTGTAAAAGAAATCATCGACGGCAGTGAAATTGCCCAGTTTTTCAAAAAGATTTATGCTTGTGAATTCAAGTATGATTATAACGGTCTCATTGAGTGGCCGAAGATTGCCGTTAATTATACGGCTAAAACGCAATTTTTATTCCGCATCAATAAAGGCGTTTTGGATATTACTACGAGCAGTGATAAAGAGCTTAATCAATATACGCCGGAAGTGGAACGACGTGTGCCTTTTAGTAATATGATCTACATCGGTGACGGTCTTACCGATGTGCCTTGTATGAAACTGGTTAAAGTAAACGGCGGTCAAGCCATTGCCGTATATAATCCGGAACAGGAAAATGGAATTAATGTGGCTAAAAATCTGATTAAAGACAATCGTGTTAATTTTGCTTGTCCGGCTAATTATGAAGAAAATAGTCGATTGGATAATATTGTGAAGACTATTATCGATAAAGTAAAAGCCGTTGAAACTTTGCAGCGAATGTAAAGGTGAACCAAATGTCTGGTATAGTTTTTTTCATATTTCTCCTAACCTTTCAACTTATAATTACAATCAATACAAATAGAAGATATAATACAAATATAGTCAGATGTAAAAAATACATTGAAAGGAGAAGTAATTATGGAAAGAGCAAAACATTTGAAATATAAAAAGATATTACGAGCTATGGTTCTTATGGGGGCGGTTCTCACTGTGGGCGGTATGATAAGTTCAGCTGGAGCCGCAGGGGTTATTAATAATAATTCAGAGACCACTAATATGAAAGAAAATGCGGATTCTCTAAATTTTGAAGATCGTACCTATGAAACGCGAACAATGAAGGTTGACGGTAAGAATGTTACCTTTAGAGCCTATGAAAATATTCCGTACGTGGCTAACCCGGTGGATACGACCTATCAGTCCATGAATGTGTATATTCCGGAAGCCTATTTTCATAATGAAAAGGACCATAAGTATACAGCTGAATCGGCCCCTATCTTTTTGCCAAATTCGGTAGGCGGTTATCGTCCGGGTAAAGCAGCTACACCGACTCTTTCTAAAGATGGTGAACCAAACGCTGTTTTATATGCTTTATCGCGCGGCCTTGTAGTGGCGGCGCCGGCAGCGCGCGGTCGCAGTAATGAAACGATTGAAGGCGTTTATTATGGGAAAGCGCCGGCTGCTATTGTCGATTTAAAGGCAGCTGTGGCGTATCTGCACAAAAACGATAAGAATATGCCGGGTGATGCGAATAAAATTATCTCTAACGGGACCAGTGCAGGCGGGGCCTTGTCATTATTATTAGGTGCTACCGGCGATGAACCCGATTATGCTCCGTATTTACAAGAGATTGGCGCAGCCAATGCACGGACAGATATTTTTGCTGTATCGGCTTATTGTCCGATTACCGATCTTGACCATGCGGATATGGCATATGAATGGTCTTATTCGAGAGTTAATGAGTATACCGGTATGCCTTCTTTTGGCGGTCAAATGGAGCCACCTGATCCAACCTTAGGGAGTAGTGCGGCTGGAGCTGCCATGCCGGACTTATCAACTATGCCGGCTATGCCTGACATGAAAACGGAACAGACAAAAGTTCAATTGACGGATGATGAGATTTTTTACAGCGGTCTTTTGAAGAATAACTTCCCTGAGTATTTGAATAGTTTACAGTTGAAAGATAAAGACGGTAAAATATTGTCCCTTGATTTTAACGGGAACGGCTCATTTATGGATTATGCCAAATCTTATATCATTAAAAGTGCTGAAAAAGCAAAAGTCGCAGGAACAGATATTTCTAAAGTTAATTTCTTAGTTTATGATGTGAAAGATCCGAACAATATCATAGATGTTGATTGGTTAGCTTACAATACATCCGTAGGCCGTATGAAAGCACCCGGTGCTTTTGATGCCCGTGATAATTTTACCGGTGAAAATAATCTTTTCGGTACGGCAACTATTGATAATCAGCATTTTACAAAATTTGCATCCTTTAACGGTGATGGCACGGCAGTGGCTGATGAACATATAATAAAAATGATGAATCCGCTTAATTATATTAAGCCGAACGGTTCTACTGAACATTGGCGTATTCGTTATGGTGAAATCGACAATAACACATCCATGGCAGTACCGCTTATTGTAGCTACCCGCCTGGCTAACTATGGCTACGATGTTAACTTTGACTTACCTTGGGGTATTCCACATGCCGGTGATTACGATTTGGAAGAACTTTTTGATTGGATTGATAAAATCGTTAATGAATAAAAACTTAGCGTACGATAAAATTTTATAATTTAAGCAAAAAAGATATTCCCCGAATTGGTCATGCATCAAATGATTTAGACTTTTACGGGGAATATCTTTTTTATTGCTATTGATTATTTTTGAAATGGTAGTAGTTAATATTGCTATACCAATGTTTCTTTCAGTTCATAATATTTTTCCGTATAATACGGTGCCATCTGTGATTCCAGTAAATCACCGCCATAGGCACGACGACTGACTACGATGATAGGTGGGCTCTGAATTCGTTTCGCTACGGCAAGACCGGCAAACGAATTCCACCAACGTTCCAAATCAGCAATGAAATCTGAAGCACTGGTAAAGTAATTTGAAATTGGCTTAGGTAAGTTTAAAACAGTTTCCAAGCGATTTTCTTTATAGGCTGACAACAAGTCTTCCGGTGTCATGCGATTCCAAGGTTCGATGAAACTTCGGAAAAGGCGGTCATGGTATTCATATTGTAACGGATCGCCTTGGCCTTTGGTGATATCCTGGTTTTCAGAAAGTTCGGCACTCGGAATTATATCGATAGTACCTTGGGGAATAACTTCACGTTTAAAGATTTCTTTATTTAAATAATCGGCTAAGTTATAGACCTGGTATTTCCAGAGGTCGCCGGAGGCAGCTAAGAAACCGGCTAAATCACCATATAAAGTAGCATAACCGATGGTAAATTCTGTCTTATTGCCATTGCAGGTAAAGGCACCGCCTACGGAAGCGGCAAGACCGGCCAGGATACGGGCGGAACGATCGCGAGCTTGGATATTTTCCTTTACAAAGGAACTGACTTTTACTTGTTCCGAACCGTTTGGTCCTTCGAAACTTAATGACTCAAATTGATTAACGGTAAGTGTTAAACTGTCTTCTACCGGGCAAACTGCATATTGACAGCCGAGATTTTTGGCCAGTTGAGCCGCTAAATCTTTCGTGGCTGTTGAATTAAAGCGAGTCGGCATATTTACCAAGTAGATTTGTGACGGATCCAAAACGGTCGCGTAGAGGGCCGCATTTAAAGCAGAATCGATACCGCCGGACACGCCGATGACAATTTTCTTAATACCGGTTTGTTTTAGGAAGGATTGTAAGCCGTAGTGAAGGGCATGGTAAATTTGGGCCGGTTCCGATGGAACGGGGACCTCAACGGCCGGTTTAACAGTCGGGTGGACATCTTTTAAGTCTGCAATGCCATACATGGCACAAGAATCATCATTTGCAACCGGTTTAAGCTTATCAAGTAATACCGGTTGTACTATAGATTCATAGGCCGGTAATTGGGTTACAATTTCTCCGAATCGATTATATACGGTGGATTGTCCGTCAAAGGTACAAATAGATTTACCGTTATTTTGCAGGCCCACTGAATTTATGTAAAATACGGGTGTTTTAAGAGCTCGGGCCCGTTCGGTAAAGAGGCGGTGGCGTCGTTCATTTTTGCCAAGGGTAAATGGGGAAGCCGAAATATTGATAAAAGCATGAATCGGCACATTTTGAATAGCACTCTTATCGGCTAAAGTTGTGGTTGGTGAAAACGAATAATTCTCATCCCAGCTGTCTTCGCAAAGTAACGGTGCCACATTAAAAGTTTCGCCGTTTTTAAAGGTAAACGGTAAGAGTCCCAATAATTCTTCAACGGGACGATGTAATTCTTGAGCTACAATCGGCAGGGGTGTGAAATACCGGGCTTCATTGAAAAAGCGATAGTTTGGATTTAATGTTTTTATGATAAACGGATACGGTGCTTCTTGTGGTGTAATGAGTTCGCCGTTTTGGGCGGCAAAAATAGCATTAAATTTACGTGGACGACCGTCAAAGTTTGTTTTGTCAGGATCAAGACCGACATTGCCGAAAATAACAGCTATATTATCGGTTGCTTTAATAATAGTTTCGCCCATGGCGACACATTCATTGACGAAAGCCGGTTGATCCCAAGCATCACCGATGAGATAACCGCTGAGGGCGAGTTCCGGCAGTATTAATGAATCTATGCACAATGCTTTGGCATATTCGATAGCTTGTAAAATGGTGTCTCTGTTTTTACGGGGATTGCCGGGAACGATTTCAATTTGTCCCATACCGATGCGTATCATAGTAGCTCCTTATTTTAAAAGAAGAGGATTCATAATGTTAAAATACTGTCTAAGAGTTATTAATGCAATAACTCCTAGACAGTTTTATTATATTTTATTTTTCAATAGTATTGGTTTTATTTTTAAAACGCGGTAAATCGGTAATGAAGAAGGTGGATAATAAAGCAACCCACACAATCGGATTTAAGGTAAGCCAAGCATTCTGAAGTCCGTAAATATCCGCTAATTTACCGATAAGCGGTGCCACGATACCGCCAAGGGTAATGCCGAGGCCTAAGGTAATACCGGAGGCAAAACCGATGTTTTTGGCTAAATAGACTTGCCCCAAAATAATCATTGGGCTGTATTGGGTGAAAATACCGAAACTTAACGGTAAGATAAGAATCATAGAGAGCCAGTAATTATCACTCAGCGTAAAGGCCAGCATGATAGGTACTAATGAAATATAGCAATAACGAATGGCTTTGACATAACCGATGCGGTCTGCCAAGGTGCCGCCTAAAATAGTAACGATAATGCCGCAAACAAAATAAATGGATAAGGCTAAATTACCGGATGCCGTAGTTTGCCCAAAATGTGTAATCCAATAAATCGGGATAAAGGTATTAAGAACGGCAAAGCAAATGGAACGGGCAGCGATGGTAACGAATAGTATATTGAAACTGCGCCAATCGTTTTGAGCTGTTGTTGTGGATGTTGATTCTTTTACTTTACGTTCAGCTTTAGCTGCTAATTTATATGGCTTTAACACTAAATATAAGGTAACCACAATAACTGCGATTACGGCAAAAATTAAGAGACTTTTTACGCCCCAAATGTAAGCAGTACTGCCGATGATTGGTCCGATGGTAAAACCGGCTTGACCGCCGACGGAGAAATAACTCATAGCTTTGCCTTTTTCCTTGCCGGCAATGGCATTGACCCAACGAGCTGCTTCCGGATGGAACAGAGCGGAGCCAAAGCCGGAGACAAGTGCGCATAGAATGATACCTATGTAACTATCAACAAAGGCAATGGAGGCAATACTGAAACCGCAGATTAAAATTCCCAGAGGAATACTCTGCCAGAATGTTTTTTTGTCGGCCAGATACCCGAAAAACGGTTGAGCGACTGTAGCTAAAGCCGTATTAAAGAATATGATGATGGCTACTTGTTCATAGGTTAGTCCGTAGTTGGTAATGAATAATGGCAACAGCGCCGGTAAAGAACCTTGGGCTGTATCGTTTATCATATGACAAATAGCCGGTAAATACTCATGCATTTTACGTATAAAGTTGGATTGTTTTGGCGTTTGGTCGAGTGTTATTTCATTAGTCATAAAGAACCTCACAGTTTAATTGTTAATCAATTTAATCTTCCGATAACGAATTTATCTAAATGAAACCGGTAAAACAACTGAATCAAATGATAAATTAATAGTTACTATATTTAAAGTTTTAAAAATATTAAGACTCATTACTGTTTAAATCTTTCGTAGTACTCATATTTTATACCCAATATGGTGTTTTTTACAAGAATTTTACGCATTTATCTATGTGGCAGGTTTTTGAATTGTAATTTATTAATTCTTTTTATACTCTTTTATTAAGTGACTGATAGGTAATAAATGATAATAAAATTGAGCGTTTCTCTGTTCATGATAAAATTGCAATAGATTTTTATGATTATTGAGCGTACAATTAATACAAGATAATGAGAATGATAAAGGTTTTTTATTGACACAGTTAACAATTAAGTAAAAGGAGCAATATGGCAACCATCTATCTTATCCGGCACGGTGAGAGTGCAGCTAATGCCGGTCTTAAGACTTTTAACACAGCAACTATACCGTTAACTCCATTAGGGCAATCTCAAGCTGAAGAGGTGCCGGAGCATCTGCCTGAACACTTGGAGTATATCATCCACTCTACGTATTTACGCACTAAAGAAACGGCTAAGCCAACAATTAAGGCATATCCGACAGCGGCAGTTGAAGAGTGGCCGGAAGTTCGTGAATTTACTTATTTAGATCCGGTTAAATGTATGGGTTCAACTATGGCGGAACGGAAGCCAATGGTAGAGGAGTTTTGGGGAACATTGGATCCGGATTTACAAATGCGTCCTGACGTGGAATCGTTTGGCCAATTTATACGCCGCGTTAAGAGTGCTCATATATTACTTAACGAACGATTTGGCGGCACCCATGAGAATGTTGCCGTATTTACGCATGCTCTTTTTATGAAAGCATTTTTCCAGGTAGCATCGAAACCTGATGCAGGGGCCAAACAGCTTATGTCGGAGTTTTTTGATTGCCCGATAATTTATAACTGTGATATTTTTACGTATGAAATTTGATAAGAGTGTAATATTATCGTAAAAAGCGATATTCCCATTGGCGTTTTCACACAAAATTCTCAAGATATGATATAATGTAGCTAATGACTAAGTTAGTGGCAGTGTAGTTAACTGCGATCATATGATGAGGATATTAATGAACATACTTTTAAGTACTTTAAATTCAAAATTTATACATTCGTCGTTGGCGCTCAGGTATTTGCGCGCTTTTGGGCGTACAAAGGGACAGGCATATGATATAGTGGAATACACTATTAATATGCCTGTTTTGGATATTATAAGTGATTTAACGGAACATGATGCCGATGTGGTGGGCTTTGCCTGCTACATTTGGAATATCGACATGACACTTCATGTAGCGTCTTTGTTAAAATCGGTACGGCCGCAGATAAAAATTGTACTCGGCGGTCCTGAAGTAACATATACGGCACGTCGTATTTTAGAACAGCATCCCTATATTGATTATATTGTGCAAGGGGAAGGCGAAGAGGCCTTTTCTGCTTTGACAAAGCGCTTGCAAAACGGTGAATCGCCGTTGGAACCCGAGATAATCGGTATTTTAGGTCGCGGTGATAGTGATGCAGGTACGAAGGGGCTCGGTCAAATTTTAGGTTCCGAAGAAGTGGCTGAAGTGGCTGATTTAAGTACAATCCCATTCCCGTATGAAGAAGCGGACATGGTGGATTTAGAGCATAAAATCATATACTATGAATCGTCCCGCGGTTGTCCGTTCTCTTGTCAATATTGTTTATCCGGGAATGCTAATACGGTACGATTTTTCCCACAGGAACGAACCTTTAAAGAATTACAGTGGTTTATCGACCATAAGGTAAAGCAGGTTAAATTTGTTGACCGTACCTTTAACTGTGCCAAGCATCATCATTTACCGTTGATGCAGTGGATTCATGATGCGGATACAGAGACAAATTTCCATCTCGAAATGGAGCCCGTATTAATGGGGCAGGAGGAAGTCGATTTACTCGTCAGTGCCCTAAAAGGACGAATGCAGATTGAAGTAGGTGTTCAGAGTACAAATCCGCAAACGTTAAAGGCGATTCGTCGTTATAACAATTGGGAGCACATCTGTGAAGTAATTCGACCGGTTATTGAATGTGGTCGCACTCATGTGCATATGGATTTAATTGTGGGCTTACCGCATGAACCGTATGAACGATTCGGCGAGTCTTTTAATGATGTATTCAGTCTGACACCGCATGCGTTACAAATCGGATTCCTCAAATTATTGCAAGGTTCCGGCTTGGAACGAAGCACGGAATATGATTATGTATATGACGCTAAGGCACCGTACGAAGTGTTGACCAGTCATGTATTGCCTTATGATGAGGTTCGGTTTCTAAAACATTTTGAAGATGTATTTGAACGATTTTACAACAGTGAGCGTTTGCGTACTGTCTTCGGCTATTTGGGACGGCGTCTGATTGATACCGGTGATAGTGCCTTCCATTATTTTGAAAAATTGACCAAAGCTTGGATCGCTCAGAATTTGCATAAACGTAAATTGAATGACCGTGATCAAATGGCATTTTTACATGATTATTTTACTAAGCAAAATGATGTAATCAGTCGAGAACTCTTGGAATTTGATTGTCTTGTCAGCTTCGGCGGTAAGGTACGTGGTGATGAATTAGGTCTTCCGAAACAGACGAAAGAATTATTACAGTCGGGGGAAGCCTTTTGGCGTGACGAAGAGCTTGTTAAACAATATATTCCTAATTATCGGTTTGTGGAATGGCGACGAATTCGTCAAGATTATTGTGAACATACGGTATCATTGGCTACGGCTTTCATCTTGGGGGCTATTTCCGAAGCGGAACAAGCAACTTACATGTCAAAAGGCGTAACCGATGTGACGTTAATTATAGATGTAAAACAACGGCAAAGACCGTTTGTGAGACCGGAGGCGGTATTAGTTAATGAGTGATACAACAAAACCGAAACGGTACCGAGCCATATCGGCTTTTTTGAAAGAAAAATATGGTGAAAAAGTATATAAATTACCGGTGGCTTTGCCGTTAACCTGTCCGAATCGTGATGGTTCGGTTGGTGTAGGCGGCTGTGTATTTTGCGGTGAAATCGGGGCCGGTTATGAAAACTTGCCGGCATCGATGACGGTCCGGGAGCAGCTTGAGAAGAATATTGCTCATATTGCTCCTAAATACAAGGCCTACAAATATATTCCGTATTACCAAAATTTCAGCAACACTTATTTGGAACCGGATCGATTTAGAGCGTATATGGAAGCCGGTTGCATCGACAGTACGGTGGGAATTGCTATTGCTACACGGCCTGATTGCATAAATGACAGGTATCTTGAGATTTTACAGGATATTAAAGAAAAATACGGGGTAGATATTTATCTGGAATACGGCTTACAGTCAGTTAACTATCATACATTGGAAAAAATCAATCGCGGTCACGGTATGGCGGAATTTATTGATGCGGTGCTGCGGACCAAGCGTTACGGGTTTAGTGTTTGTGCCCATATGATTGTTAATTTGCCTTGGGATACCATGACGGATACAATTGAAGGGGCCCGTATTTTGACGGCTCTCGGCGTTGATCAGGTTAAACTGCATGCACTGTATATAGTTAAGAATACATTAATGGCCAAATGGTATGAGGAAAAACAGTTTTCCTTAATCAGTGCCGACGAATATATTGAGCGAGTTATCGCGTTTTTACAACATTTGGATAAAGATATCGTGTTGCAACGGCTGGTAGGTCGGGCACCGGAAGAAAATACCTTGTTTACGAACTGGTCCATGGGCTGGTGGCGTATTCAAGAAGAAATAGAACGAAGACTGGAAGAACGTGATGTGCGACAGGGGGACTTATGTAACTATTTAAACGGCTCGGCAGTACGTAAATTTTTATAATTCCAACAGTTTTATTTTTAACAAACATATAAAAGGAGTAAGGAGAAGAGTATGACGGAACGAACATTTACGTTTCCACGCTATGAAATGGCAGCGCCTATTTTGGGTATGCAAGAACGTCATTTGAAAATTATTGTAGAAGAATTACCATGTCAGGTGGTGAGTCGCGGCGATACGTTGCAACTCAAGGGGGACGATGAAATCGTCAACCAATTCTGGCGCGTATTGGAAGAATTAGTGTTCCTTTATAACGAAAGCAGTGCCATTACGGAACAGCAGATTCGTATGGCCGTAAGAATGGTGAAGTCAGGTAAAGCCGACTTGTTGCACACCATGTTTGAAGATACGATTAATGTGACTGTTAAAGGGCGTATGATTACGCCTAAGACGGAAGGTCAAAAGGTGTATGTTGACAGTATTCGTCGCAATACGATTACCTTCGGTATCGGCCCGGCCGGTACCGGTAAAACCTTCTTGGCGGTTGCTTTGGCAGCTTTTTATTTAAAAAATCGCGATGTAGAGCGTATTATTTTGACTCGTCCGGCTGTAGAAGCAGGTGAAAAACTCGGGTACTTACCCGGTGATTTAAAAGAAAAAGTAGATCCGTATTTAAGACCGCTTTACGATGCCTTAAATGATATGTTCGGTTTGGAACAGGTGGATCGTTTCATGTTGCGCGGTATCATCGAAGTAGCACCGCTCGCTTATATGCGTGGTCGTACTTTGGAAAATGCCTTTATTATTTTGGACGAAGCTCAAAATACAACGCCGGAACAAATGAAGATGTTTCTTACTCGTTTGGGTAATAATTCCAAAATGGTAATTAACGGTGACCGTACGCAGATTGACTTGCAGGGCCGCATGGTATCGGGCCTTATAGAAGCAGAACACGTACTTACCGGTTTGGCCGGTATTTCCATGGTTCACTTTACTGATGCCGATGTTGTTCGTCATGACCTCGTAAGTAAGATTATTCGCGCTTATGAACGGTATGAAGTGAAACGAACCGGTCGCGATTTAAATAAACCGTTAACGAAACAAAAGAAAGAAAAACCGGACAAAACCGATAAAAATCATAAAGAAGCTATGCAAGATGAGCAGGTTAAACAGTCTGAGATACCGGTGTTAACGGTAGATACACCACAAGAGGAAGGTCGGTGAAACCTATGATAGTAACAATCAGTTATGCAGAAGGCATGGAGCCTGCTGAAGGCGATCGTGTGGCAGCAGCCAATGAAGAAATCATTCAAAAAGTATGCGGTGAAGTAAGTGAAGTATACGGTCTCAGCGATGAAGAGGAATTGAGCGTTTTACTTTGCAATAATGAAGTAATTCATCAGCTTAACAAGGAATATCGCGGCATTGACCGACCAACCGATGTGTTGTCGTTTGCTCTTAATGAAGGCGATGAAATTGATGTGGAAGTAGAGACCCATTTAATCGGGGATTTGATTATCTCCTTGGAACGAACAGCGGAACAGGCTGAAGAGTACGGACATCCTTTTGAACGGGAGCTTGCATACTTGACGGTTCACGGCTGTTTACATATTTTAGGGTATGACCATATGACGGATGAAGATAAAGCGGAAATGCGCCGTGAAGAAGAATTCGTGCTCGGTAATTTAGGTTATGTGCGGGAGGATGCACCATATAATGAATAAAGATAAACATTTTAAGTCCGGTTTTGTAGCTGTTGTAGGGCGCCCGAATGTTGGGAAATCTACTTTGATTAATGCACTCATCGGCGATAAAATTGTGATTGTTTCTGATAAAGCCCAGACGACGCGTAATCGTATCGTTTGTGTGTATATGGATGAGAAGAAACAGATTGTGTTCATGGATACGCCGGGGATTCATAAACCTAAGCATAAATTAGGTGAATTTATGGTAAAAGCAGCGGTTGATTCTTTGAAGGAAGTAGAAGCCGTATTATTCTTGGTGGCCGGTAATGAAAAACGCGGTCCCGGGGACAATTTTATTATTGAACAGCTTAAAAATGTTGATGTGCCCGTATTTTTAGTTATTAACAAAATCGACACATTAGCCAAAGAACAAATTTTGGAAACTATTGTAGAATATCAGAATTTATATCCGTTTGAAGGGATTATTCCGATTTCGGCTCTTGAAAAAGATAATATTCATGAAGTATTGGATGTTTTGGAACAGGTATTACCGGAAGGTCCGCAATATTTCCCGGAAGATATGATTACAGATCAGCCGGAACGACTTATTATTGCTGATATTGTGCGTGAAAAGATATTACTTAAAACACGGGAAGAAATTCCTCATGCTATTGCCGTAGATGTGGATGAAATGAAACAACGCACTGACGGTACAACCTATATTCGTGCAACTATCTATTGCGAACGAGACTCGCAAAAGGGTATAATAATCGGTAAAAAAGGAAATATGCTGCGTGAACTCGGCGCCGAAGCGCGTACCGATGTGGAACGTTTACTGGCTACAAAAGTCTATCTTGATTTATGGGTAAAAGTTAAGAAAGATTGGCGCAATAAATCAGGCATGTTGTCCGAATTTGGTTATGAATAGAAAGGACTGATTGGTATAGATACCCCCCTAGGGGCCGCCATATTATTGATCGGGTTGGCCGTAATTTGTATAGTAATGATTAATATTTTAGTGTTGGCTAAGTTTTCGTTTGCTCGTCTCAGTGAAGAACATTTGGATGATATTGAAGATTTGAGTGAAGTGGCGAAAGCTTATTTGCGGAATTTGTATAAACGACCGGCTCGTTTTATCAATACGGCACAATTTTTGATACTCTTTTTTATTGTTCTGCTCGCCGGCGTAGGCAGTGCATTAATGGCACCTTTTATTGCCGATTGGGAACGATTATTTGAAGTGGAAAGTGATTGGTTGTCCGTCGGTGTAGATTTTGTAATTATTGCTTTAATTGCCTTATCTATTCTCACGTTCGGTGAAATTATTCCGAAGGCCTTAGGCTTATCATTCCCGGTTCGTTATATCCGCTGGACTGCTAAAATCGTAATGGGTGTCGGTTTTATAGCAACGCCGCTCGTATGGCTGGCGGAAAAGGTAAGTGCCATCTTTTTAAAAAGTTTCGGCACCTTATATAAGAATGAACTTGACTTGGTACATACGGAAGAAGAAATTCGCATGATGGTCAATCGCAGTCATTCTGAGGGTAAGCTTGATCACGTGGAAGGCGAACTCATCGATAATGTGTTTGACTTTGTGGAACGTATGGCCCGTGAGGTTATGATTCCGCGTCAAGATGTAGATTGTATCTATGTGGAAGATGATTTTGACGAGACTTTGAAAATCATATCGGAGACAAGTCATACTCGTTATCCGCTTTGTATGGAAGATAAGGATCACGTAATCGGACTTGTTCACATTAAAGATTTGATGGAGCAAAAAGAAAAGGCTCGTAAAGATTTGCGTTTGGTTCGCCGTGATATTTTGACCGTTCCGGAAGTTATGAAACTTTCCGTATTGTTACAATATATGCGTACCCGCCGAATTTATCAGGCTGTGGTTGTTGATGAATACGGTGGTATGGTAGGTCTTGTATGTCTCGAGGATATTATCGAGGAACTCGTGGGCGATATTAAAGACGAACACGAAACAGATTTACCGGCTGTAGTAATCAATGATGACGGCACTTTCGATTTTGACGGTAAAGTTCTTGTTGATGAAGTGGAATATGCCATGCATGTCGATTTTGATGAACCGGAAGAAGATACAATCGGCGGTTATATCTTCGGTATGTTGGAACGAACCCCGGTTGTGGGTGATACGGTAGAACTGGCCGGTTATATTTTTACGGTAACGGAAATGCAGGGTTATCGTATTGCGCGTCTTAAAGCAGCACCGGCACCGCCGGTTGAAGAACCGACTGAGGAAGATGAGAAGGAGTAATGCCGTATGAAAGGTCAAGGCACGATTAATTGTGATGCGGTGGTATTATATCGCCGTAAACGTAAGACCTATTCGGTAGTGACGTTTTTGACAAAACAACGTGGCATTCTTCATTGCTCTATTCCGCAACGTCGATGGCAAACCCTTAAAAATGCAGGCTACTTACAGCCGTTTAGTCAAGTATATATAACATTGTTACCCAATGGTGAGTATTATGATCTGCAGCAATTGGACGGCCGTTACTTGATTCGCTCGTTGGAAACGGATTTGGATAGTATTTGCTATGCTTCCTTTGCCGGCGAATTTATCAGTACGGCCTTTGCTGCGGAAGAACGAGACTCGGCGTTATATTCGCTGGTATTGCGTTTTGCCGAATTGATTCGTACCAAACCGGTGCCGTTGGCGGTTATTTTGCTTGGTTGGCAGCTTCTCAGTCTGGCCGGTTTTGTACCATCTGCTAAGGCATATCAACAGGCGGACGGTGTGGCTCGCTTTGTGAAGGAATTTAGGGAGACTACCGGTTTTAATTTGTCGGCTGCGGCACAGCAAGCGGTGGGGCAAATTTTGCTTTATGATTGGCATGAGGCAACTTCGGTTCAATTGCCGCGAACTTTGTGGCGCGAGTTGGAACGAGGACTATTTGCTTACATAACGGTTCAGTTGGGTCAAGAATTGAGCTCCTTGAAATTCTTGCACGAAATGCAGGCTAAAGCATTTGACTAAGTTGTTATTGAGCGTTAAGAGTTAACGATACTATAATAAACAGTGGTATAATATTTGTGTTACAAACAACTTTTCAGCCGAGGACAATTGTTTTTGGTTGACAATATAAACGGGAATTGGTATGGTAACAGAAGTTAGTGTCCTAAAGGGCCACCATGTTAGGAGGAACGAACATGACATTTCAAGAGATAATTTTAAATCTGCAAAAATTCTGGGCAGAGCAAGGTTGTATTTTACAACAGCCTTATGATATGGAAAAAGGGGCCGGTACCATGAACCCGGCGACTTTTTTGCACGCTATCGGACCTGAACCATGGTCGGTATGCTATGTGGAACCATCCCGTCGTCCGGCTGACGGACGTTACGGTGATAATCCGAACCGTTTGTTCCAACATCATCAATTCCAGGTTATTATTAAGCCATCCCCTGAAAACATTCAAGAATTATATTTGAAAAGTTTGGAAACATTGGGCATTCATGCTAAAGAGCATGACATTCGCTTTGTTGAAGATAACTGGGAATCGCCAACTTTAGGCGCTTGGGGTCTCGGTTGGGAAGTATGGCTCGACGGCATGGAAGTAACTCAATTTACTTATTTCCAACAGGTGGGCAGTATCGATGTTAAACCGGTATCCGTAGAAATTACGTACGGTTTGGAACGTTTGGCCATGTACATTCAAGGCGTTGAAAACGTATATGACTTGAAATGGAATGAAAATGTAACATATGGTGATATTTGGCATCTTAATGAAGTGGAACAATCCGCCTACAGCTTTGACTTAGCCGATACGGATATGTTGTTCACTTTGTTTGATATGTACGAAAAAGAAGCAAAACGCATTTGCGAAGAAGGCTTTATTTTGCCGGCTTATGACTATGTGTTAAAATGCTCGCACACGTTTAATTTATTAGATTCGCGCGGTGCCATCAGTATCAGTGAACGTACTGCTTTTATCGGTCGCGTTCGCAGCTTGGCTCGTATTTGTGCTCAAGCTTATTTGAATAAACGTGAAGAATTAGGGTTCCCACTGTTGAAAGGAGATAAGTAATATGGCTGAAGATGTATTATTTGAAATTGGTGCTGAGGAAATCCCTGCCGGCGCCATGCCCGGCATTTTAGCACAACTTAAGTCCTTAACAGAAACCAAATTAGCGGAACATCACTTAAAATATGATGCAATTCGCACGATGGGCACGCCACGCCGTATTGCCTTAATGGTTGACGGTGCTGCGGATATGTCCGATGAATTGAGCGAACGCCATAAGGGTCCTTCCGCTTCCATTGCTTACGATGCGGACGGTAACCCTACTAAAGCAGCCATCGGTTTTGCACGCGGTAAAGGCATTGATGTGGCTGATTTAGTGGTGGAAGACGGTTATATTTATGCCGAAACTAAAACGGTCGGTGTAAAAGCTATGGACATTTTTATACAAATCTTGCCTGAATTGATTCACGGCTTAAGCTTCCCTAAATCGATGCATTGGGGCAATTTAGACGATAAATTTATCCGTCCGGTTCGCTGGATGTTGGCTCTTTTGGGCACAGCTGTGATTCCTGTGGAATTTGCGGGTGTTCGTTCCTCTAATTTCAGTCGTGGGCATCGTTTCCTCGGTGAACGTGGCGTGCTTGTACAGCATCCGGCTGATTATATTAAGAACTTAGAAGATAATTTCGTTATTGTCGATCAGGATAAACGTCGTGACATGATTACCAAACAACTTCACGACTTGGCAGCTTCCAAAAACGCCACTATCGTTTGGGATGATGATTTATTGGAAGAAGTTCTTTATTTGGTAGAATATCCGACAGCTTTATGCGGCTCGTTTGATAAAAGCTACTTAGCTTTGCCTGATGCAGCTGTTATTACACCGATGAAAGATCATCAACGTTATTTCCCATTGGTGGATAAAGACGGTAAATTATTGCCTATGTTCCTTACGGTTCGTAACGGTGACAGCCACAGCCTTGATGTAGTGGCGGCCGGTAATGAACGCGTATTGCGTGCTCGTTTGGATGATGCAAAATTCTTTTTCAACGAAGACCGTAAAAAAGCATTGGCCGATCGTTCCGAAGGTTTGAAAAAGATTGTCTTCCAAGAAGGTCTCGGTAATTTAGCCGATAAAACCGAACGTTTATTGGCTTTAGGCGAAGAATTCGGTGAAGCCTGCGGTCTTGATGAAGCTGAAATGGTTGAATTGGAACGTGCCACCGTGTTGGCCAAAACCGACTTAACAACCGGTATGGTAACTGAATTCACGGAATTACAGGGCGTTATCGGTAAAGAATATGCATTACTCGACGGTGAATCCACTGAAGTAGCCGAAGCTATTTTTGAACAGTATTTACCTCGATTTGCCGGTGATATTTTACCTAAAACTCCGGCCGGCAAAGTATTAAGTATTATTGATAAAGTCGATAATATTGTGGCAACCTTCAGTCGAGGTTTAATTCCGACCGGTTCCCAAGATCCATATGCACTTCGTCGTCAGACAATCGGTGTGTTGAATATTTTAAGCAGCAGTGCTTTGAATGTATCCTTAGAACCGGTATGGCGTCAGGACCTTACTTTATTAGGCGTTCCGGAAGCTAAACATGATGAAATCGTAGGGCAGTTGACTAATTTCTTCGCGCTTCGTTTGAAAAATATCTACTTGGATCGTGAAGTTCCACATAATGTTATCGAATTGGTATTGTCCAATCCGACTGTTACGGTTGCTCAGGCTGACGGCTTGGTAAAAGCTATCATGGCTCATCGCATTGATGAAAATGTTGAGCTTGTTCAGGCTTATACCCGTATGTTTAACTTGGTGAAAAATGAAACGTACCAGGCTGTTGATGAAATGCTCTTAAGTGACGAAGCGGAAAAAGCATTGTTTAAAGAAGCAATTCTTGCGTATGAAAACTCCCAAACAGCTCTTGAAAATAAGGACTATGATAAAGTGGTGGCTATTCCGGAAACATTGGTACCGGCTATTAACAAATTCTTTGAAGATGTTATGGTTATGGTTGACGATGCAGCCGTTAAAGCCAATCGCTTACAATTAGTTCGTTTGGCTTATGAGTCCATGGCTGTTATCGGTGATGTAAGCACTTTAAAATAGAATTGGGGAAATTTGAGAGAGAATAAATTTTTTATGTATGTGGGGAGATATGTATGAATACTTTTACTCGTGCGGGGTTAACCGTTTTAATAGGGCTGATTATCTGGTTTTTGCCTCATACTGAGGCAATCAAGCCGGAAGGTTGGCATTTATTGGCCATTTTTATAGCTACGATTGCAGGCTTTATTTTGCGACCTTGGCCTACGGGGATCATGGCTATCTTTGGTGTAGTTGCCACAGTCGCAACTAAATCCATAACCATGGTTCAGGCCTTGGGCGGTTATGCGGAAGCTAATGTATGGCTCATCGTGGCGGCTGTATTCTTTTCGCGCGGTATTATTAATTCAGGTCTTGGCAAGCGCATTGCGTATACATTGATTCGTATATTCGGTACCAGTTCGTTGAAGTTGGCCTATGCGTTAGCTTGCGCCGATTTAATTATATCGCCGGCTACGCCGTCAAATACAGCTCGTGGGGGCGGAATTATTTTCCCGATTGTGCAAAATATTTCGCTTTCCTTCGGCTCCAATCCGCATGGTAACACGTCACGCAAAATCGGTGCTTATTTAATGACCACGGCACATACCATTAATACGATTACCGTTACCATCTTTTTAACCGCTTGCAGTGGTAACTTATTGATTACCTCCTTAGGCGCTAAATTGTTCGGTTACGATATTTCTTGGTGGGAATGGTTTCAGGCCGGTGTGATTCCCGGTGTAATCTGTATGATTTTAATGCCTTGGTTCATTTATAAAATCTATCCGCCTGAAATTAAGGCAACACCGGAGGCCCCTGCGATGGCTCAAAAAGAGTTGGATAAGCTGGGACCTGTCACAAAAAGTGAAATTTATGTGGCATTGATTTTTGTGGCCTGTATTATTTTATGGGCTACGGCTATATGGACTAAATTGCATCCTACCGCAGTTGCTTTGATTGGTGTACTCGCTTGTGTTGTTACAGGTTCCTTAACCTGGGATGATATACTGGGTGAAAAAACAGCCTGGGATATTCTTATTTGGATGGGGACGCTTGTAGGCATGGCCGGTTTGCTTGGTAAACTGGGTGTAGTTGCTGTATTTGCGGATTTTGTAAGTAACTTACTAAATGGTTATGACTGGTTCTGGGCTGCTTTCTTTGTATCGGCCGCCTTTGTGTATTCCCAATATTTCTTTGCCAGTGGAACGGCTCGTATTACAGCGTTGTTCTCAGCTTTTGCCGCTATTTTGGTGGCGATGGGGGCACCGATACCGTTTACGATTCTGCTATTTGGCTTGATGAACAGTCCGGGATGTACTTTGACACATTATAGTTCCGGCGTAACGCCTATTTTCTTCGGAGCCGGTTATGTACCGCAAGGTACATGGTGGCGTGTAGGATTGGCGATTTCGGTTGTGAGCTTTTTGATTCATTTCTGGGGCGGCGTACTGGGAATGAAATTATTCGGAATTCTTTAATCGTGTTGAAGCCAAGCGTAGCTTGGCGAAAATGCACCCCTGACGATAATAGTCGACAGAATTGAAAATTTTACAAAAATAGACTTGCTATATACAGTTGGTGTGTGATATTATATTAGTGTTATTTTGAGATAGTCCGCTGCCTATGAGGTATGGGTAAGAATGTCTACAATAAGGAGGAAACAAAAGTGAACATTATTAACGTACTTGAGCAAGAACAGCTTCGTGCAGACATTCCTGCATTCCGCGCCGGTGACACCGTTCGTGTACACGTAAAGGTTGTCGAAGGCACTCGTGAACGTATCCAGGTTTTCGAAGGCTTGGTTATTAACCGTCAAGGCGGTAGCGTTCGTGAAACTTTCACTGTTCGTCGTATTGCTTCCGGTGTGGGTGTAGAACGTACATTCCCACTTCACAGCCCACGTTTGGCTAAAATCGAAGTTATGCGTCGTGGTGTGGTTCGTCGTGCTAAGTTGTATTACTTACGTAATCTCACTGGTAAAGCTGCGCGTATTCGCGAAAAACGCTAATTTCACAAATAAAGGGTTGCCGTTGGCAGCCCTTTATTTTTTGCATGTTATAATAAATATATAAATGATTGAATCATTTTTTATTAATATTGTTTGATTACACGAATTGCATAAATTAAGAAGTTTACCGAATACTTTGCATGTCAGATAATATATATTAGATATAGCATAAGAAAATCTGATAAATAATCTCTTGGGGTTAAACTGATTTTCTTAACCCGTATATTGATACATGCATAATAATCGGTTAAAATTGAACGAATATAGGATTAAAGGAGGCGATACCTATGGCAGATACAAAACAGGATGTATTTCCGGTCGTGCATTGGTTCCCGGGACATATGGCCAAAGCCACCCGTATGATTAAGGAATATGTTAAGAAAGTAGACGTAGTCATTGAATTGTTGGATGCTCGTATTCCGCGAAGCAGTGCCAATCCCGTTATTAGTGAAGTAGTCGGTCAAAAGCCGCATATTGTGGTGTTAAATAAGGCTGATTTGGCGAATCCTCAGGCTACAAAGGAATGGGTTGCCTATTTTGAAAAACAGGGCCTTACAGTCTTGGCGATTGATTCTAAAACAGGCAAGGGTAATAAACAATTGGTAAAAGCCGTTGAACGTTTGGCACAACCTATTATCGATAAATGGAAAAACAAAGGCATTCGCAGCCGTTCTGTACGTACAATTATCTTGGGGATTCCGAATGTAGGTAAATCCACGTTGATCAATAAATTAGCCGGTGCCGCCGCTACCCGTACGGCCGATAAACCGGGGCATACACGTGGTCAGCAATGGGTTAAAATCGGTAAAGATTTAGAGCTTCTCGATACACCGGGTGTATTGTGGCCTAAGTTGGAAGACCAGCGGGCAGCTGCTCGTTTGGCTATGACCGGAGCTATTTCCGATGATGTTTATGATTTGGAATCGGTTATGAAACAGTTATTGAATCAAGTGAATGAGGCTAATCCGGATCTCTTGGCGGAACGTTATAAATTAAAACCGGAAGAACTGGGTGATGCGAATCAACTCTTGGAATCCATCGGTCGCCGTCGCGGTTGTTTGGTGAGCGGCGGTATTGTAGATTTGGAAAAAGCACGTCGCATAGTGCTCGCCGATTATCGCAATCAAAAACTGGGCAATTTAACTTTAGACGGTGTTAATGAAGAACCGTTAGCCACAGAGGATGACACAAAGCATGACGAAGAATGAATTTGATGCCTTAACGGTGAAAGAAATTAAAACATTGTTGGAAACAACGCAGTTTGAATTTGATGTACTATTATGGGCCCAAGAAGACAAACGATCTTCGGTGCGTAAATTGGCGGCGGCGTATGTGATGCGTCAAAAGAAGCAATTGGCTGAATTTCAACGTTTGAATGCTCTCTATAGCTATGAAAACAGCTTTTATGAAGAAGGTATTTATGAAGTTGCCGGGGTCGATGAAGTAGGTCGCGGTCCTATTGCCGGACCGGTGACGGTGGCAGCCGTTATTTTACCGCCCAATGCTCAAATCGAAGGACTCAATGATTCTAAAAAAATCGCTCCTCATAAGCGTGAATTGATTTATGATGAAATCATGCGTCAAGCGGTAGCTGTAAGTTGTATTTCCTATGGTCCTGAAAAAATTGACAGTCTCAATATTTATCGAGCTACTCAGACGGCGATGTATGAAGCCGTTAATACTCTAAAGGTACCGGCTAAGGCTGTATTGGTGGATGCTATGCCGTTGCCTGAACTTACTGTTCCCGTTGAATCGCTTATTAAGGGCGACAGCAAGAGTGCCTCTATTGCGGCCGCTTCTATAGTGGCGAAAGTAACTCGTGACCGTTATATGGAGTCATTGGACGAAGAATATCCCGCTTATGGGTTTGCCATTCATAAGGGGTATTTTACACCGCTTCATCGGGAAGCTTTGGAACAGCAGGGCGTAACGCCGCTGCATCGGAAAAGCTTTGAGCCGATTAAAAGCATGGTTGGTTTTCAAGCTGAAACAGTAAAGAAATAATCTTATTACGATTGTAATTTATAATAAGTTATAGTTATACTTTATGATAAAGATTAAACTGCATACAATTACAAACCGGTCGGCAGACCGGTTTTTTGTATTGTTTTTATCTTATTTTATTTGGGTAACAGTTGAAAGTCGAATATTTTGTTTTGAATAAATATACCCGAATTATGAGAACAAATTATTTTAAATTGTCAATTCAAATATAGTACTGTTATAGAACCCATCGTATCAAAGCACCGTGAAGTTGAATTTACAGTTTCTGTAATATCTGTTAAGGTAAAGAACAAAGGGAGTATGTACCTTATAAAAATCGATTTAGGGAGGCTGTTAGATTTGACAAACAAAGAGTTGGGAAATTTCGGCGAGACTAAAGCGTGTGAATATTTATTACATAATGAGTATGAAATAATAGCACGTAATATACGTACGCGTTATGGTGAATTGGATATTATAGCCAAAAAAGAAGGTGTTCTCATTGCTGTTGAAGTAAAAACACGGCGCACCGGACAATTCGGATTGCCTTGTGAAGCTGTCACTCCGTTAAAGCAAAATCATATACGACGCAGTCTGGAAGTATATTTAGCACAATACAGTAATACAGAGATTTCGATTCGCTTTGATGTGGTTGAAGTCTATATATGCAATGGGACTCATCATGAGATTCGACATTTAAAAGGCTGTTTTTGTTAATTAGACGGAGTTTTATAGGGGACGGGATTGTATGTATGCAAAAACAAAGGGTATGGTGTTATATGGACTCACGGCTAAAGTGGTGACCGTTGAAGTTGATATAGCGCGAGGCTTGCCTTGTTTTGAAATAGTGGGCTTGCCTACGGCAGCCGTAAGAGAAGCTAAGGAAAGAGTGCGAGCGGCCATTCGCAATGCGGGATTTGAATTTCCCATGCGACGTATCGTTATAAATTTGGCACCTGCCGATATTCGTAAAGACGGGTCCGGTTTGGATCTGGCCATAGCGATGGGCGTCCTTTTGGCATCTGACTCAATACGGCTTAATAGTGAAAAAATGCGGTTACTGGCAGAGGCTTCAGTTTTTATCGGGGAATTGTCGTTAGAGGGGCAGCTTAAAGGAACGAGTGGCGCCTTAGCTTTGGCCTTGGGTGCCCGTGAACAACAAATTCAAAGGTTATATACAGCACCATTCGTGGGGGTAGAAATGAAACACGGCTTCGGCGGTGATGTGGTAATTGCCTCCTCACTTAAAAATCTGGTAGCCATGGTTGAAGGAAAATTGCCTGAAGTATTGGCTAAAAAGATAGTGTCGGATTCGAGTTCTGATACGGGATTGTCTGATTTTAAAGAAATTAAAGGGCAATATATAGCTAAAAAAGCACTTGAAATAGCAGCTGCCGGCGGTCATCATGTACTTTTGACGGGATCACCGGGGGCGGGCAAGACGATGTTGGCTAAGGCTATGCCTTCCATATTGCCGCCACTTACGGAAGCGGAGCAATTGAGTATCAGCCGAATATACAGCGTAGCCGGTTTATTACCGGCAGAAGGCCTAATGCAGACGAGACCTTTCAGAAGTCCGCATCATACGATTACTTTAGCCGGTATGGCCGGAGGCGGCAGTATTCCAAAACCCGGTGAATTGACGTTGAGCCATGAAGGGGTGCTCTTTTTAGACGAAGCTCCGGAATTCTCCCGTTCTGTTTTGGAGGTGTTAAGACAACCGTTGGAAGAAGGGGTTATACATATATCCAGGGCAAACGGCACATTTACATATCCATGCCGTTTTATATTGTTAATGGCCATGAATCCTTGTCCTTGCGGTTGGCATGAGGGAGGTGAAGGTCATACTTGCACTTGTACACCTTGGCAAATTGAGAATTATATTAAACGATTGTCGGGGCCGTTGTTGGATAGAGTCGATATGGTGATTCATGTAAGCCGACCGTCTTATGAAGAACTTCAGGCTACAGACGATAATGAATCGTCCGTTACTATCCGTGAAAGGGTCATCAGAGCCCGTATGATTCAGCAGTATCGGTGTGAAAAATTGGGGTATGACGGTTTATTGAATAGTCATACTAACGGATTGCTTAATAGCGAGTTAAGCCATGCTCAATTGGCTAAGGTATGTAAGACTACCGATGCAGCCCAACAGATATTGGCACAGGCGTTTCAGCGGTTAGATATAAGCATTCGCAGTTATGATAAGATTTTGCGCGTAGCCAGAACCATTGCCGATTTAGCCGGTGATGAGCGTGTTGACACCAATCATATAGCTGAGGCGCTGAGTTATCGTATGTAGTGAATTTAATTTGAATATAAAGTTAAGGTACAGTTGGATTAAACTTTATAAAATAGAATTTTAATAGTATAGATAGGTGTATGAAACTATGGAATTTCTAATGGGAAAATTCTAAGAAATAATTATATAGGGGAGTTACAGATGGAGACAGCTACAGATCTATCGAAAGAACGTCTTATTTTAGCCGCTTTGGGCTCTTTACCGGGGGTAGGCAGTGTAACTATAGGTGAGGCTTTAAAGCATTACGGAACGCCTACAGAGCTTTGGCAGGCTGTACAAAAAGATAAAGCTGTCGATAGCCGGGTACAGTTAAGGGAAAATTATAAAAAAGCGTTAAGCCAAGGTATTTTGAATGTGGACTTGGGCGAACTTGAACATGAGTTGAAAAAATATCAGATTCAGGTAATCGGCCGGAATGATGATGTGTATCCTAAAGAGCTCCGTGAAATATTCAATCCGCCGCAAGTTTTATTTTATCGAGGCAATCTGGCGGCACTTACCGCTAATCATAAAATAGCTATGGTCGGAGCCCGTAATTGTACGCCTTACGGACGCAACGTGGCAACCGTTTTTGCAGCCGAACTTGCCGGATATGGTATAGTCATAGTCAGTGGCGGCGCTCGGGGAATCGATTCTTATGCCCATGAAGGGGCACTTAAGGGCCGAGGCACAACAATTGCCGTTATGGGCTGCGGTCTTGATCAAAGCTATCCGCGCAGTAATGCAAAATTATTTCGGAAAATCCTGGATAATGGTGGTTTGCTGTTATCTGAATACGGTCCCGGAGTTTTGCCGCGAGCCGGTTTTTTCCCAATGCGTAATCGTATTATCAGCGGTCTTGTAAAAGGTGTTATTGTGGTGGAGGCGAAATCGCGAAGCGGCTCTTTAATTACAGCCGATATGGCCAATAATGAGGGACGTGATGTGTTTACCGTACCCGGGAATGTGCTGACCGATGAATTTAAGGGGAATCACTGGCTCTTGGAAGAAGGTGCCGTTTTATTGACAAAAGCTTCACAAGTACCTGATATGTATAATTGGCAATGCACTGAAACCCCGACCGGTCAAAAAAGCAGTAGCCATAAAGGCGTTGGTATGTTAAGCTTTACTTTGGAGGAACGAAAGATTTTGGCGTCATTATCAAATGAACAGGAAACATCTTTGGAAACCTTAGCCATGACGACAAAACTTTCAGAGGGAGCACTCCACATGAGTCTATTATCCTTAGAACTTAAGCAGTGTATTGAACGAACTGCTTCAAAGGGGTATATAATATTGGAATATGGGAGGAATCAGTTTGTCCATTAAACGTTCTATTGTAATCGGTGAGAAAGACACCGCCAATATAAAGAAAGAAGAACGCCGTTTGGAAGGCAAAGTGGCGGTAACCGCCAAGGGGAAAGCCAAACCGGTAATGCAGGCCGTAGGTGATTTAGCAAAAACTTTACCGCCTCGTACGTATAATCCGGATGGCAAAACGCTGGTCATTGTGGAATCACCGGCGAAGTCTAAAACAATCGAGAAATTCTTGGGCCCTGACTATGTAGTAAAAGCAAGTATGGGCCATTTACGTGATTTACCGAAAAGTCAACTCGGTATTGATATTGAAAACGGCTTTGTACCGCGCTATTCTAATTTGACGACGCGCAAAAAGCTCATAGAAGAATTACAACATGAAGCGGATGAATCAAAAGCCATTTTACTGGCAACTGACCCGGACCGCGAAGGGGAAGCTATTTCTTGGCATTTAGCGTATATACTCAATGTAGATGAAGCTTCTAAATGTCGTATTACTTTTAACGAAATTACGAAGCATGCAGTGGCGGAAGCTATTAATTCACCGCGTACGATTGATAAAAATATGGTGGATGCTCAACAGGCACGCCGTATGTTGGACCGTATTGTAGGTTATAAATTGAGCCCGTTATTGTGGCGTAAAGTATGTAAAGGCTTAAGTGCCGGTCGTGTACAGTCCGTAGCGGTTCGCCTAATATGTGAACGGGAACGGGAAATTCAGGCGTTTGTTCCTGAAGAATACTGGTCCATTGAAGGCCAATATGTAACAGCGGATAAAGAAAGTTTTACGGCCGAGTTAACGCATAAGGGTGATGAAAAAATCGCCATCGCTGATGAAGCGGCGGCTATGGCTATTCGCGATGAATTAGCCGGTCAAAACGCCGATGTTACTAAAGTTGAACGCCGTAAACGTTCCCGTAAAGCGCCGGCACCGTTTACAACCTCAACCTTGCAACAGGAAGGTGTTCGTAAGCTGAATTTCGGGGCCAAACGCACGATGATGATTGCTCAGCATTTATATGAAGGTCTTGAAATCGGCGGCTACGGTCATGTCGGTTTGATTACCTATATGCGTACCGACTCGACACGTATTGCCGTGGAAATGCAGGAGGCGGCTAAACAATATATTTTGAGTCATTTCGGTAAAGAATACTATCCGGCTAAACCGAATGTATTCGGTACTAAGAAAAGCAGCCAAGATGCGCACGAAGCTATCAGACCGACATCGTTGGAATTACCGCCGAAAATGGTGGAACCATTCCTCAGTCGTGATGAGTTAAAACTTTATACTTTGATTTGGAATCGATTTATGGCCAGTCAAATGGCTCCGCAACAGTCGGAAACGGTAACCGCTCAGTTACAGGCCGGAGAGTATAAATTACGGGCATCCGGCAGTAAAGTCGTATTTAAAGGTTTTACCGAAGTATACGAAGAAGCCAAGAAAGAAGGGGATGAACCTAAGTTAATCCCTATCATGTCGGAAGGTGACACTGCTATCAATACGGATATTATGCCACAGCAACATTTCACACAGCCACCGGCACGCTATTCGGAAGCCAGTCTTATTAAAACATTGGAAGAACGCGGTATCGGTCGTCCAAGTACATATGCACCGATTATTGATACCATCATGACGCGTAACTATGTAGAAAAGCAGGATAAGCAATTTATTCCGACGGAACTCGGTTTTGTCGTAGTTGATTTCTTAATTGTTCATTTTGAAAAATTCATCAATGTTGATTTTACCGTTCATTTGGAAAAAGACCTCGATGATATTGCCGGTGGTGAAGAAACCTATCAGGATGTATTGAGTGAGTTCTACACGGTCTTTGCTAAAGAATTGGACGAAGCCAATGAAGTAGATAAAGTTAAGATTGCTGATGAAGAAAGTGATGTAATTTGTGACGTGTGCGGCAGTCCTATGGTTTATAAATTCGGACGTTTCGGCCGCTTTTTGGCATGCTCCAACTTCCCGGATTGTAAGAATACCAAACCGATTACGGTGAGCACCGGTGTTACTTGTCCTAAATGTCATGAAGGAACCATTGTGGAACGTAAATCGAAACGCGGTCGTATTTTCTATGGTTGCGATCGTTATCCGGCGTGTGATTTTACTCTATGGAATAAGCCGATTAACGAAACTTGTGAGACTTGCGGCAGTATCATGACTGAAAAGACGTACAAAAACGGTACGACCAAGAAATTCTGTTCCAATGAAAATTGTCCGACCCAGCCGAAAAAACGGACTCGTAAGAAAAAAGCTGATGACAGTGATAAAACTGCAACTGATTCAAAGTCAGCCGAATAAAGAAATAAAAGATGAAGAATCAGAAAATTAAACCAGCTGCTTAATACAGCTGTATTGATCAGTGAAGTATTAAGTAATATTAACAGTTAAGTATTAAGTAGTATTAGAAATATCAAAGGAGGATATTGTGACTACATCTAAAGTTACGATTATCGGAGCCGGTTTGGCCGGTTCGGAAGCGGCTTGGCAATTGGCTAAGCGCAATATACCCGTTACTTTGTATGAAATGCGGCCACAACGGACTTCGCCGGCCCATCATACAGAAAATTTTGCCGAATTGGTATGCAGTAATTCTCTGCGAGCCGGAAATATAGAAAATGCGGTAGGCCTTTTAAAAGAAGAAATGCGTCAGCTTGATTCGTTGATTATGGCTTGTGCCGATGCAACCGCTGTACCGGCAGGCGGCGCCTTAGCGGTGGACCGCCATTTATTCAGTGAAATGGTAACAAAAAAATTGTCGGAGCATCCGATGGTGACAGTTATTCGTGAAGAAGTTACGGAATTACCGGCAGAAGGTATTGTTATTGTAGCGGCCGGACCGCTCCTGTCTGATGCTTTGGCCGAACAGGTAAAAGCCAAGACCGGTACCGGTGATTTCTATTTCTATGATGCGGCCGCTCCGATTGTAACAGCGGAATCGCTTAATTATGATAAAGTGTTTGCCGCTTCTCGCTATGATAAAGGCGACGCGGATTATTTGAACTGTCCGATGACGGAAGAAGAATATAAAGCATTCTGGGATGCTTTGACAACGGCTGAAGTAGCGGAAGTTAAAGAATTTGAAAAAGAACAATACTTTGAAGGTTGTATGCCGGTAGAAATTATGGCATCGCGCGGTATTGATACATTGCGTTTCGGTCCGTTAAAACCGGTGGGTCTTGTGGATAAGCGGACTAATCAAGAGTCGTATGCGGTTGTTCAGCTTCGCAAGGAAAATAAAGAAGCGACTATGTTTAATTTGGTTGGTTTCCAAACACATCTCAAATGGGGCGAACAAAAACGAGTATTCTCCATGATTCCGGGACTTGAAAATGCGGAATTTGTACGTTATGGTGTAATGCATCGCAATACGTACATTAATTCACCGACTTTGTTGAATGAATATTTCCAATTGATTGCAGATCCGCGTTTCTTCTTTGCCGGTCAGATGACAGGTGTTGAAGGGTATTTGGAATCGGCCGCATCCGGTCTTATGGCCGGCCTTCAAGTAAGTCGTATTTTGGAAGAAAAAGCGCCGGTCAGCTTCCCACGCACTACGGCGATGGGCGGTTTAAGCCATTATATTAGTGAATATGAAGGTACCGATTTCCAGCCGATGAATATTAACTTTGGTATAATGGAATCATGGCCGGCTAAAATCCGCAAAAAGAAAGAAAAAAATGCCTTAATTGCGCAGCGTGCGTTAGATACCTTAATGGCGCTGAAGGAGGAATTATAATGAGTGTAGAATTTCACGCAACCACAATATGTGCCGTTAAACGTGATAAATCTGTTGCCATTGCCGGTGACGGTCAGGTTACGATGGGGCAAAGTGTGGTAATGAAAAATACGGCCCAAAAAGTTCGCCGTTTGTATAATGGTAAGGTTATTTCCGGTTTTGCCGGATCTGTAGCCGATGCCTTTACTTTATTTGATAAATTTGAAGCTAAATTAAATCAATATAACGGACAATTGGTTCGCAGTGCCGTTGAACTTGCTAAAGAATGGCGTAGCGATAAAATGCTTCGTAATTTGGAAGCTCTTTTATTGGTAACAGATGGTAAAACTATTTTGTTGGTGTCCGGTAACGGTGAAGTGATTGAACCGGACGACGGCATTTGTGCCATCGGTTCCGGCGGTAATTATGCATTGGCAGCAGCTCGTGCTTTGGCAGCTAATACGGACCTCAGTGCTCGTGAAATCGCTGAAAAGGCACTTCATATTGCAGCTGATATTTGCGTATATACAAACCATAATGTCATTGTTGAAGAGCTGTCCGAATAGTCATAACGGATATCGGTCACAGCTGTTAATATTACAATATACATCGACCGAAGCCATCCCATAGGGGGGCAGGTTACAGTATGGAGGTTTTGATGGATAATAATAACTTTACACCACGCCAAATTGTGGCGGAGTTGGATAAATATGTTATCGGGCAATCGGAGGCCAAAAAGATGGTGGCTATCGCATTGCGCAATCGTTGGCGTGCCAAACAGTTGCCTGAAGACGTTCGTGAAGAATATACACCAAAGAACATTTTGCTCATCGGTCCTACCGGTGTAGGTAAAACGGAATTGGCTCGTCGCATGGCAAAATTGGTAAAAGCTCCGTTTGTTAAAGTGGAAGCCACTAAATTTACGGAAGTCGGTTATGTGGGTCGTGACGTTGATCAAATGATTCGTGATTTGGTTGAAAACTCCGTGCGCATGGTTAAAGAAGAAATGATGGAAGGTCAGCAGGAAAAAGCAGAAGAACTTGCCAATAAACGTTTATTGCAAATTCTTTGGCCTAAAAAGGAATCGGAATCTAAAAAGATGACAAATCCATTGGAAATGCTTTTTGCCAATCCTGAAGATACCGCTAAAGAAGAAGAAAAGAAAGAGCAAGAAGAACCGGAACTGTCTGAAAAGCGTACTCAGTTCTTCGAGCAACTTAAAAATGGTCTCATGGATAGCCGTGAAATCGAAATCGAAGTGGAAGAACAGGCCAAGGCTTTTGCAATGCCATTAAACGGTTCTCCAGACGGTATGGGTACCGATATTTCCGAAATGTTCGGTAACTTATTACCTAAGAAAAAGAAAAAACGCCATACCACAGTTGGTCAGGCGCGTAAAATTTTTGTGCAGGAAGAAGCTCAAAAATTATTGGATATGGATGCCGTTACCGATCGTGCCGTTATGTTAGCGGAACAAGAAGGCATCGTATTCATCGATGAGTTCGATAAAATTGCAGCTCGTAGCGGTGCGTCCGGTCCGGATGTATCTCGTGAAGGCGTGCAGCGCGATATTTTACCTATTGTAGAAGGTGCAACGGTAAATACAAAATATGGACCTATTAAAACGGAACATATTTTGTTTATCGCGGCCGGTGCCTTCCATGTGTCGAAACCGTCCGATTTAATTCCTGAATTACAGGGCCGTTTCCCAATTCGCGTAGAACTTAACAGCTTGACGCAGGAAGATTTTAAAGAAATTTTGACTACGCCGCAACAAGCGTTATTGAAACAGTATCATATGCTCCTTAAAGCCGATAAAGTGACGATTCACTTTAAGGAAGAAGCGATTGATAAAATTGCCGAATTGGCTTATCGAGTAAACAATGAAACTGAAGACATTGGTGCGCGTCGATTGCACACGATTTTAGAAAAATTATTACAGGACATTTCCTTTAATGCACCACCAAGTGAAGAAGTGGATGTAACAATTACGGCCGAAGTGGTAGAAGAACGTTTAGGCACTATCGTTGAAGACGTTGATTTGTCCGGCTATATTTTGTAATTATTGGCTTAAGGGGTAAAACGGTAGTTGCTAATATAATTCGATAGTAATACCGGTAATTTAAAGTAGCCGTATTTACTGAAAGTTTGGCCTGTAGGACATTTTGAGTTGGTTTTTAGACCGATGAGACTAGTATTTATCTAGTCTTGTCGGTCTTTTAAATTTTTAATGAGAAAAATTAAATGTCCTTATTGTGGGTTTGACTGTATAAAATATGGAAAAACTCGAATAGGTAGCCAACGATGGCGTTGTAGAGAATGTCATCAAGTTTTTACTAAAGCTTATGATCATACAAACTCTGACTTTCGGCTTTTTCTTCAGTGGTTGTTCAGTAAAAATGTACAAAAAGATATGCCCGGTGCCGGTCGTAATTTTCGCAGAAAAACAGTTAAATTCTGGGAACTTTGGCCTTTGTTACCCAAAGTTGAAACTCAACGCTCGATTGTATTCATTGATGGTATTCACCTTGGAAGAAAGGCCTGTATATTAATCTGTTGTGATGAAAAGCATGTGTTAGGTTGGTATGTATGCCGAGCTGAACGAGCGCAGGCTTGGGAGGCTTTGATGAACCGTATTGCTACGCCTAAAGTCGTTGTATCTGATGGTGGTACCGGATTTCGGAAAGCATTAAAAAAGTTTGGCCAAAGGCCAAACTTCAAAGATGTATTTTTCATGCTTCTCAGCAAGTAAAAAGATATACGACAACCCGTCCTAAAACACTTGCCGGTGCAGAGCTATATGGGCTTTCAAATGACTTATTTAAGGTAAATTCAACAGATGCAGCATTAAATTGGGTTAGGCGTTTAACAGACTGGAAAATTAAGCATAAAGCCTTTTTAGATGAAGTATCTTATGACGAGTACGGAAAACCTAGATTAAAACATGAAAGACTTTTAAAAGCAGAGCAGTCACTCATTGTATTAATAAAATCCGGTACCTTATTCACTTACCTAGAGGAGACATTAGATTTTGACTGTTCATCTACTAATAACCGTATTGAAGGCGGCATAAATGCTCAATTAAGAGCTATGTTGCGTTACCATAGAGGGATGAATATTGAAAGACGAATAAAAGCGGTTTTCTGGTGGTGCTACATGCACTCACCGAAACCGCTTTCACCCGCTGAAATACTCGAGGTTATGCCGACCAACAAAAGTATTTCTCAACTATATGATACCATGAATTCTAGAGAAAGATTAGAAGATTCTATCCCAACTTGGGGTGATGCTATTGTATGGAGTGATTTTCATTTCTCTGATCCATATCCTAACTATCTTTGGGATTAAATTACCAACTCAAAATGTCCTATAACCCTAAATTGACGGGTGATCCGTAATTCAGCTGCTGCCATTTTGTATGTTTTATTGATGATAGGTTTTATTCTAATCTAAAAATCTCCCTATAGGGAAAAGCCGTGTTGTAAAAGAACTATTAGTCAATGAAATTAGTCATTTCCGGTTCTTCGTAAACCGGTTTATGAATACCGGCTTTTTTACCGGCTTCAATACTTTGAAGAATCCAAGCCATATTTTGCCCCAGGGTACGCATTGTCTGGAGGCCTTCTTTATCTTTACGTACATCATCAGGTGTGAAGCCGTGAACCTGATTCCAATACTGGGCGCCGATAACAATCATATTACTCATTAAGAAATACTGGTTTAAGCGTTCAAAGGTAGCGCTGGCACCACCACGACGACAGGATACGACAGAAGCCGCTAATTTACCGTGCATAAGATTTTGAGCCATGCCTGCGAAAAATAATCTGTCTAAAAAGGAGCAGAGATTGCCGGCCGGACCGGAGTAATAAACCGGTGAGCCCACGATGATACCGTCAAATTCAGGGAGACGGGCCAATATATCATTGAGACCGTCATTGGTGAATACACAGTGACCGGTTTCAAAACATTTGGCACAGGCAATGCAACCGGAGATAGGCTTTTTGCCGATCCAATAAATTTCCGATTCAACGCCGTTTTTATTTAAAGACATACTTACTTCTTGAAGTGCTGTATCGGTACAGCCGTGTTGATTCGGGCTGCCGCTGATTAATAAGACTTTGCTCATGATGCGGCTCCTTTCATACTTATGAAAAGCTGTAATGTGAAAATGAATCGAATATAAAATATTCGATTCATTTTTATGGTAGCACATATTTTTAAGAATAAACAGTTAACATTTAATATATGTACTAAAAATATTTAATTAATGCAGATAAGAGTTAATATACAGGTAATCTATGATTATTTGCGTTTGCGCTTAGTTTTATCTTCGGAACTTTTGCCGGATGAAGCGTTAGTTGATGAGTTTTCGTCACCATCAACTCCATACAGATGGGCATCATAAGATCCTTTTACTTGAAGGTAAATAAACACGATAATACCGATAATGATAATCGTAAGGCTGGTCATCTGAGCCGATTTCAGGCCCATAGTAAGGTTTACGTAGTCACCGCGTAAAAACTCAAGGAAGAAACGAGCTGTTGAGTATAAAATAGCGTAGAGCACGAATGTCTGGCCTTTTTTGTGTGGGATAGTGTTGAATAAGAGCAACGCTACGAAGATGAGGATATCAATTTGACCTTCCCAAATTTCGGCGGGCCATAACGGTTGCGCACCATAGGTTTTGAAGGCGAGCGTTGTTTCCGGATAGAGAATGCCGAAATTGCCGCCGGTGGGATGACCGAATGCATCACCGTTCATGAGATTAGCCATGCGTCCTACCGATTGACCGAGAATTAAGGCCGGCGCAAAGACATCGGCGAATGCCCAAGTATCAATATTATGGCGTCTTACATACCAAATACCGGCTAAGGTGCCGAGCACAACACCGCCTTGTATAGCCATACCGCCTTGCCATACAAACGGAATTTCCAGGATATGATGTTGGTAATATTCCCAATCGAAAAAGAATACGTCCCACAAGCGCGCACCGACAATACCGGCGATACCGGTTGTAATGGCAAAGTCAAACATGTGTACATGCCAATCGCGCCCGTCACGTTTAAATAAATAATAAGCTACCGCAGCAGCACAGAAGATACCTAACGATAAGAGAAGCCCGTAAGCTCGAATAGGAAAGTCACCTGTATAAAATAAATATTGATGCATAATTACCTCCTTATAAATAGTATATATTCATTATAGCCGAGGCCCATTCTTATGACAAATAAAAAGGCCGTATGTTATAATAAAACGTATCGAAGGAGGAGGCGATGAAGAGTGACAACCATATCATTTTTAGGTCCCCGGGGGACTTTTACGGAAGAAGCGCTGAATCGTCTTTGTGAGTGTCAATCATTGACGATTGTAAAAGAAGCCATGCATACGATTGATGAGGCTATTGAAGCGGCCATGTTGGGCCAAGTGGACTATGCGTTTGTACCGGTAGAAAATTCTTTGGGCGGTACAGTATTGACTACGATGGACTATTTGGCGGAGCACAGTAATGTTGAAATAGCCGCTGAAATCAGCATGCCTATTCGTCATTTTTTATGGGGCTTGCCGGGGAGCGTGTCGGATGAGATAACTACAATTTATTCACATCCGCAGGCACTTAGGCAATGTAAAGCTTTTTTACAAAAAAATGCTAAAAATAAAGAACAAATTGTGACCAGTTCTACTGCTGAAGGGGCCGAAATGGTGTCCCAATCCAAGTCTTTGCAAAAAGGCGCTATTGGCGGTGAGGCTATGGGAGCACAATATGGTCTTGTTAAACTAACCGAACAAATTCAAGATAATATGTTTAATTTGACGCGGTTTATTTTGGTAAAACCGAATCAACAAATTTCTTTTAATCCTGCTATGACGAGCGGTAAATTATCGCTTCAATGTGAGCTTGACGGTTTACGACCGGGCTCTTTGTGGGAATGTCTGGGGATTTTTGCCAAACGTCAAATTAATTTAGTAAAAATTGAGTCGCGACCTACGAAAGGTCGGCTTGGCGAATATAAGTTTTTTCTCGATTTACAGATAGCAGCCAACGGGGCACAGGTTGTGGAAGCATTAGCCGAATTAGAATCTTTGGCCACTTCAATGCAATTAATGGGTGCCTATGAAACCTACCATGTAGAATAAAATGAAAGGATGTATATGAAACAAAAAGTAACACGAGCCGTTTTGGCGGCTCTTTTGACATTTTCGGTATCGGGAGCCTATGCGGCCTCCATTGAAGTAACTAAAGAGAACAGTACGTTAATACGTATAGATAACAATATAAAATCTAAAGCAACGGTTCCATCTGCGACCGGTCAAACTGCTGTTACGAGTGAAATTGCGGGAACCGGGAATGTTCAGCCTATTTCATTCCGTACGTTAGCCGGTCAGATTACCGATTCCGGTGAAATGGCAATTATAGAAGGTTCGCATATGTTAATACCGTTGTCCGTGTATCAGCAGGTTAATTTGAATCCTATTACTCGTAAAGACGATAATGTATATGTAACTTTACCGGCTCCGCGACGTGCCGGCGATATGAGCTATAACGGTGATCGACGCAACGGTGAACGTACGATTCAATTGGCCACGATTGAACGTTACGGCGTTATTTATGTGGATATGAGCGCCACATCACCGCTTCTCGGTGTTCAAGCCGATCGTACCAAAACGGGTATAGAACTGAAAGCGCCGTTGGGGGCTTTGGATATTCCGGCCCGTAAAGAAATTAAAGGTTCTATTTCCTGGGTATTTGATCCGTTTGTATCAAAACCGTATGATAAGCCGGTAGCTAAAACAGGTACATCTATTGTGTCACCGACTTGGTTTGATTTTTCAGAAAACGGCTTAGCCGTTAAGCCCGGTGTAAGTTTGACATATACTAATACCTATAAAGACCAAGGGTATCGTATTTGGCCGCTTGTGACGAATAAGTTTGATGCGGATTTTACAAGCAAAGTTTTGAATGACAAAAAATATTGGAAGACGATTGCTGATGATTTAGTATTGTATGCTTTGTCTTACGGCTATGACGGTTATAATTTGGACATTGAAGACGTGCATTATAAAGACCGAGCTAAATTGACGAGCTTTGTAGCGTACTTGACGCAACGTTTGCACGAGTTTAATATCTTTGTGTCCATGGATGTAACGGGGTATTCGGACAGTGAAAATTGGTCGAAAGTGTATGACCGTAAGCATTTGGGCGAAGTTCTGGACTATATGGTACTTATGGCATATGACGAAGTATGGGCATCCAGTCCTGAAGCGGGCCCTGTAGCCAGTTATCCTTGGGTAAAACGCAATACGACGGCTCTTACCCGTGAAGTTTCACCTGAAAAAATCGTCCTCGGCGTACCGTATTATATGCGTGTATGGCAACGTACGATTTCGGTAGACGACAAGGGTAAGGTAACTTACGGTAAACCTAAGAGTCGCACTTTGACTATGTCGGAGGCGGCTGAACTAAAAACAAAATATGCTGATAGAGTTACTTGGGATAATGATTTAAAACTTAACTATGTAAAATTCAGTAATGATGAATTGGCAGAACAATTCTTGACATATGCTGAAACAGGTAAAGAACCGCGTATTGTCGCTGGCTTAAGAAATAAGTCAGCCGTTATTTCTGAAGTTTGGTTTGAAGATGAAGCCTCTATGGCTTATAAACGCGAGCTCATGAGCGAGTTGAAACTGGCCGGGTTTGCCGCATGGCGTAAAGGTTTTGAAACTGAGGCATTCCGTCAATTTATGTTTAATGATAATATTCAGGCCGATAAGTTTAAGCATGATAATATAAAAAAAGCCGGTGAGCTACCTAAGATAGAAAGCAAAAATACGTCATTGACTAAGAGTGAGACCAATACCGGTACATCACCTTTTGGTGCGTCTTCGACCGTTGTGGTAACCAAGGAATCCTAATGGAGTCCAAACAATGGTTATATTGACGGCATTGTTATAATAGTAATATAATAAAGTTTAAGACTTGAAGATAAAATAAAACGGTACAGACCTGAGGAATTTGAGTTTGAGGAGGCTGTGGCATGAACGAGAAATATGTAGCCCAGGACATTGAAAAGAAATGGCAGGCGTATTGGCTTGAACACAATACGTTTAAAACAAATTATGATGAAAGCAAAGAAAAGTACTATGTACTTGAAATGTTCCCTTATCCATCGGGGAATTTGCATATGGGGCATGTGCGTAACTATTCCATCGGTGACGTAGTAGCTCGTTTCAAAAAAATGAAGGGCTTCAACGTACTTCATCCAATGGGTTGGGATGCGTTCGGTATGCCGGCTGAAAATGCGGCTATCAAACACGGTATCGCACCAAGAAAATGGACGCTTGAAAATATTGCCAATATGAAACGTCAACAGCAGGAACTCGGTTTATCCTATGATTGGGACCGCGAAGTAGCGACTTGCAAAGAAGACTACTATCGTTGGACGCAATGGCTTTTCCAACAGTTTTATAAAAAAGGTTTGGCGTACAAAAAAGAAGCGAAAGTAAACTGGTGTGACCATTGTCATACTGTATTGGCCAATGAACAGGTTATTGACGGTCTTTGCTGGCGTTGTGACAATAAAGTAGTTAAAAAAGATCTTAAACAGTGGTTCTTAAAAATCACGGATTATGCCGATCGCTTGTTAGCAGATTTGGATACCCTTGATCATTGGCCTGAACGCGTTAAAACAATGCAGAAAAACTGGATTGGTCGCAGTGAAGGGGCTCAATTTGCCTTTGAAATTCCTGAAATCAATAAAAATATTGAAGTGTATACAACTCGTATTGATACGATTTACGGCGTTTCTTACATTGTGCTGGCTCCGGAACATCCGTATGTAGAAAAATTGATTGCCAATAAACCTAATAAGGATGAGTTAGAAGCGTTTATCTATAAAGTACGCAATTTGAATGAAATCGATCGTACGTCTACGGATGTAGAAAAAGAAGGCCTTTTCACCGGTGCGTATGCTAAACATCCTATGACCGGCAAAGACATTCCTATTTGGATTGCCAACTATGTACTCGTTGATTATGGTACCGGTGCGGTTATGGGTTCACCGGCTCATGATGAACGCGATAACAAATTTGCACGTAAATACAATTTACCTATTTTACCGGTTGTTCAGAATAAAGATAACAGCTTAACCTTTGATGAATGGCAAACAGAAGCCCACGAAGACGGTATCTTAATTAATTCCGAAGAATATAACGGTATGACGTCTGCTGAAGCTCGTGATGCTATTATTAAAAACTTGGAAGATCGCGGCTTAGGTCGTAAGATGGTTAATTACCGTTTACGTGACTGGTTAATTTCACGTCAGCGTTATTGGGGCGTGCCAATTCCGGTTGTATACTGTGATAAATGCGGTGAACAACTTGTGCCTGAAGAAGAATTACCGGTTCGTTTACCTGAAGATGTAACATTTGATGCCGGTGCTATTTCACCATTGGCTACATCTGAAAGCTTTGTAAAAGCCACTTGCCCTAAGTGTGGCGGTGAAGCTCGTCGTGAAATCGATACAATGGATACATTTATCGACTCTTCGTGGTACTTCCTTCGTTATACCGACGCTCGCAACGACAAAGAAGCATTCAATAAAGCTTTGGCCGATTACTGGATGAATGTCGATCAATATATTGGCGGTATTGAACATGCTATCTTGCACTTATTGTACTCTCGTTTCTTTGTAAAAGTAGTTCATGATCTTGGCCTTGTAAGCTATGATGAACCGTTCAAAGGTTTGTTGACTCAGGGTATGGTACTTAAAGAAGGTAGCAAAATGTCCAAATCTAAAGGCAATGTTGTATCGCCTGAAGAAATCGTTGCCAAGTATGGTGCCGATACGGCTCGTCTTTTCATTTTGTTTGCGGCTCCGGTAGAACGTGACCTTGATTGGAGCGATGAAGGGGTGGAAGGCTCTTATCGTTTCTTGAATCGTGTATGGCGTATCGTTGATGCTTACCAGGAACTTGCCAAAACAGGTCATGGTGAAAAATTATCGAAAGATGAGTTCGCGCTTCGTCGTGAATTACACCGCGTAATTAAAAAAGTTACCGAAGATCTTGATGGTAAGTTTAATTTCAATACGGCTATTTCCAGTATCATGGAATTAGTAAATGCTATGTATCAGTTCAAGGATGCTCATGATTCCGTACAGGCAGACTTAGCTAATGAATTAGTTGAAAAATTACTTCTCATGTTAGCTCCGTTCACACCTCATATTACCGAAGAATTGTGGCATGAAGTAGGTCATGAAGGCAGCATTCATCAGCAGGATTGGCCAACTTATGAAGAGGCGGCACTTGTAATTGATGAAGTGGAAATTGCTGTTCAGGTTAACGGTAAAGTTCGTGATAAATTAACGATTCCGGTAGATATGCCTAAAGCTGATTTGGAAGCACAGGCATTGGCTCTTGATCGTGTAAAAGAATTTACCGACGGTAAAACTGTTGCTAAAGTCATCATTATTCCAAATAAAATTGTGAATATTGTTGTTAAATAGTTAAATTAATTACATGAAATAATATGCACAATTTAAATTATTAAATTGTGCATATTTCTGTATAGGAGACATAAGGAGGTGCCATATGCCTAAACGCAGTGATTATATTACTTGGGACGAATATTTTATGGGGGTTGCCATTTTGGCGGCTCAACGTTCTAAAGATCCGAATACACAAGTCGGTGCTTGCATTGTAAGTCAAGATAATAAGATTCTGTCAATCGGGTATAACGGTATGCCACTCGGTTGCAGCGATGATGAATTCGCTTGGGGCCGTGATGTGGAACATGATAATAAGTATTTTTATATCGTTCACAGCGAATTGAATGCCATCTTAAATTACCGTGGCGGCTCTTTGGAAGGCAGTAAAATTTATGTTACCTTATTTCCTTGTAATGAATGCGCCAAAGCAATTATTCAAAGCGGTATTCGCGAAGTCATTTATTGGCAGGATAAATATAAAGATACACCGGAAGTTATCGCCTCCAAACGCATGTTGAGAACTGCCGGGGTACAGATCACCGAATATATACCGACAGGACGCACGGTAAACATTAGCGTATAGCATGTCGTTTCTTCTTGGTTAAATTTGCAAAAATAGGGGCAGTCAGGTATTTATCATACTAGTATAGCCCGCTATTTCTTAAGAAATGGTTATTGTTAAAAAAAGACAGACAAGAAGTCTATGTTGATAGGTAACCCGCCATTTTAACTACATTCATAGAAAGAATTAAAACAGACTAACAAGGACTCGCTCGGGTTTTCTTACGAAAAAAGTCGCTCGACCTTGTTAGTCTGTTTTATATTGTTTGAGCTATACATTACAGTAGAGACTTATGGCGGGTTACATCATTGAGAATATGAGGACATCCTTTGTCTGTCTTTTTTTCAATCTAAGTAAAAGTAAAGTATTGCGGGCTTATGCCTGGTATCTGATAGCAATCTGACTGCCTTCTATTATTTAGCCTCAAATCTCAACGACCAAGAAGAAAACTGGGCGCGCTATACGGCTAATGTTGGGGAAGAAAAGGAATTGAAAGAGCTGATTCTTGTTAAATTCTTACGTGGCTTTTCGATTCTGTATTATTCTTTCTCCTCCCACCACAGGTTGTTAATATATTGGCCTTGTGCGCTATTTGCTCTTATGAGCTGGCTCGGAATGTATTTAAGGAGAAGTAAGAAAGCCGGCAGTAAACTCAAATGCTTTGGCATGTATGAGCTTAGGAGTTGCGTGTGGAAGTAGATGTGTAGCACTATAGCCATAAAGAAAAATGACAGTGACCTTGAACGACCTTTGCTCTGTAGAGCCCGGGAGGAGAGGTTACTGTCATTTTTCTTTACTATTGTGTTCACTCCTAAGCTCATAAGAGCCTGGATTGAAAAGGTATTTGCCGGCTTTCTTCTAATTGATATTTCCGAGCCCGCTCATAAGAACCGAAACGGCGAGACCTTATATTAACAACCGACCTTCCTTCATGACCTGCACTTTTTTTCCATCGAATGTGGTGCCTTCGATATTCATGGTTTCATGACCTACCATAAAGTCAACATGTGTTAAAGAGTCATTGAGTCCTTCGGCTTTTAATTGTTCTTTGTTGAGACCGTCGCTATTGGCTAAGCAGGTCGGGTAGGCAGCACCGATGGCGAGGTGGCAGGACGCATTTTCATCATAAAGAGTTTCAAAATAAATACGATTGGATTGGCTGATTGGTGAATAGTGATCTACGAGAGCAACTTCGCCTAAATAAGCAGAGCCTTCATCAGTTTCAATCAAGTGTTTTAAATGTTCTTTGCCGACTTTGGCATCATAATCAACGATTTTACCGTTTTCAAATTTGAAGTGGAAATCATTAATCTCGTTGCCTTGGTAAATAAGCGGTTTGGTACTGTAAACAACGCCGTTAACTCCGTCGTATTGAGGTGCGGTGAATACTTCTTCGGTAGGAATATTGGCATCAAAGATGGTACCGTTTTTAGCGGATTCCGCACCGCCTTGCCATAAATGGTTTTTAGGCAAATCGATTGTTAAGTCTGTACCGTTGGCACAGGTGTAATGGAGTGTTTTAAAGTGATATTCGTTCATGGCTTTGGTGCGATGACTGAGGCGTTCTAAGTGTTTTGGTAAGTTTTCTTCTTCAGATACATTTTCAAGGCGGCAGAGTGTGAAAATTTCAGACCAAAGTGCATCTGTTTTTTCGGAATCACTACCTGTGAAACCTAATAAATCGGCCCAACGCAAGGTAGCAACGGAGGCTACACACCAAGTGAGAGTGGAGTCCATGATGGCTTCGTGATAAAAAGCGAGAGCTTTATTGAGATTGCGTGATTGAGTGGCAATGCGTTCCGATGGAACACCGGCCAAGGCTTTAGGGTTGGCACTGATTAAAGATAAAAAAGCAGCACCGGCATCGACGTATGTTTGATAATAACTTGGAATCCATGGAGCCGGGTTAGCCAATACTTCCTCGGCTGCATGTAGTAAGCGTTCTTTGCCGATTTCAGTGGAACGCCAATTAACTACGACTTCCTTGGCACCTAAGGCGTAAGCTTCTTTAGTTACGATGAGAGCAAAATCGCTGTTTTCTACATCAACGGATATAACGAGTGTTTGATTTTTTTGAAGATTTACGCCGGTGGTTAAAAGAGCGTGCGCATAATTCTGTAAACGTTTTGTTTCCATAAAATACATCCTTCCTGTATTAAAAATAATTTGTATTTAGTAAATTTAGTAACTGCTTTTTTGATGCAGACTCATACCATTGGTGCTTATCCGTACCGGTAGTATAATTGGGTAGGATTTATATATTCCATAACGAAACTCTAAGCAAGAGTGTAAGTTGCAATCTTGAGAGGAGCTTGTTAATGGAACAGTTCAAAAAACACAAAAAGATTTGGATATTGTTAAGTATATCAATTTTTTTATATTTAATCGTACTACGGCCTATTATATCAGATTCAACGGATCAAATGAATACGTCGGGAACGGTGACGGCTACTGATACTAATTCTAATAAGGCAGGTCCGAAAGTTAATAATACGGATAAATTATCTCAGACTGATATGGGTAAGTCGGATTCCAATAATTCAACTGATTCTGATACTAATGAAGGTAATCATACCGGTGGCGATAATGAATATGTGTATGTAACGGGGGCGGTGGAAATGCCGGGGTTATATAGAATCAAAGAGGGTGAAACAGTAGGTGATGTGATTCAGGGGGCCGGCGGTTTGTTGCCGTATGCATCGGTGGATACATTAAATTTAGCGGAAATAGTTTCAAGTGGCAGCCACATTCATGTGACCTTTAATTTCATAGGCAATCCGGAGGAATTATTACGCAAGCAAAAAGTAAATATTAATACAGCTTCCGAACAGGAATTGACAAAGTTATCGGGGATTGGTCCGGGAACAGCTAAGAAGATTATTGCCTATCGGGAACAATCAGGCCCGTTTAAAGCTATTGAAGACTTAAAGAAAGTTAAAGGTATAGGGGAAGTTACTTTTAAAAAATTGGCTCCTCATATTACGATATGAGTAAATTTTTATAAAAATCGTAGCTAAATTAAAAACTGAAACGTTTATATAGGCATGAGGGGGAATGTGTTTGCAGTTATTCGATAAAAGAGGCGAAATAGTGTCAATATGTGGCAGAGTAAGGTATTTTTTCACATATACCGAATGGGGTTCATTATTCTGGCTCGCTCCGGCTTGGGGCATTGTGTTGGCTTACGGATTGCGTTATGAGTTTACTAGTCCGATGAAAATATTCCTTGGCAGTATATGGTATTTTGGGTGGCTCATTTGGCAACGAAATTGTAAAAATAAAAAGCAAAGTTATATATATGTCGGTAATTATAGTATTAATAAAAATATAATACGTCCCGGCATTACATCGCCGGCGGTAAAATTTTTTATTCTAGTAATGTTAATGGTACTTGCCGGAATCGGAGCATTTCATACATGTAATGAAATTGATAGGTATAATGAAATTAATGCCTATTATTTAGGTGCTGAAGGAACTTATACAGCAAGGGTTATGACACTTCCGGAAAGAGTTATCTTACAGGGAGAAGAATATCTGAAATTTAATGGTGAATTAGTAACGATGATTCCGGATAAAGCGGCAACAGAAGCTAAGCCAATCAAAGCATCGGGTCAGCTTATGATATATATTAAACCGACTGAGGCGATGAAGCTGACTCCGGTTTTACCCGGGCAATATGTGTTGGTAAAAGGGCGTACCGGTCAATTAATGCAGACACCGGAAGAAGGTAGAATCGATTTAAGACCACGTTATATTTTGGATGGTCGAGTGGGGAATTTATATGAGGGAACCTATTTAGGACTTGATACATCGGTGAAGCTGTCTTGGTATACCCGTATCATTGATCGATGTGAATATTTCGTGGGATTAGCCAGGTGGAGTCTCATGAACCGTATTAGTGTAAATTTACAGGGGCAATTGGGTTCTGTGGGTCAAAGTTTACTCTTGGGAGGAGGGTACAGTTCTATTGACGGAGCCGTAATGGATTCGTTTGCCAAAACCGGTTTAATTCACATCTTATCCGTTTCGGGTTCTCATGTAGCCTTGTTATTCGGTTTTGTTTTTGTCATAGCTAAGATATTTAAGGTAAAAAAGAAACCGGCCACATATGGTGCAATTATCTTTGTTATTTTATATTGTGCGGTGGTGGGCTTTAATCCTCCGGTAGTACGATCAGCCGTAATGGGGATAATTATGGGGGTAGGGCTGATACGCGGTAATTTATATCACAGTCGTCAGGCTTTGAATATCAGTGCTGCGCTCATGCTGGCGCATGAACCGCTGTTACTATTGGATATAAGTTTTCAACTTTCATTGGGGGCTACTTACGGAATTCTGTTGTTTAGTCGCACTTTATATCAAAGGTTGCCGAAAGGCCGGCCTTATATTATGGGGCCGATTAGCTTATGCCTTAGTGCTCAATTACTTATTTGGCCGCTCCAATTATATTATTTTCATCTCATGGGTTACGGTTCATTATTAGCCGCTATCATTGTAGGTCCGCTACTTGATTTAGCCATATTGGGCACGGCTGTATTACTGCTGTTACAGATTATTTTATCAGTGAATTTTTTGTGGTCTTGGTTGGGATTGTTGTTAAAATTGGCACTCTTTCTAAATTTTTCAGTTGCTTCTTTACCGGGAGCTGTTATGTGGTTAGGTGCTTTGCCGGTATGGCTTGGCATTTTGTATGTACTTGGCTGTCGTCAGCTATACGCTGTTATGCAGGAATGGAAGGTTCGTTCATTGTCATATGAGATGCTGACTATGGGCGCTTTATTTATATTGCTGCTGCTACCGATGATTCATTTAACTGGAGAGAAGGTTTTTGTACATATAATTCCCGTCACTAAAGGGGCTGCCTTTTTAGTTGTAAAAAAAGAGTCACTGCATATGCCCAGAGGGTTTTTATATGTAACTACAGGCGGTAAAGCCTTATCCAATATGACACAAAGCTCAATTATTAACAGTATTCATTATTATGGTATACAAAGGCTGAGCGGCGTTATACTGCAGGAGGTGAATGAAAAATCAAAAGATAGTGTTATGTCCTTGTTGCATAGCTTACAATGTCCTATAGCAAATGCGCAAAAGAGTTCTATAAATAAAGATACTTATATAGGACTGTATAGTCGTGATTTTGAGCGTGAAATCAAGGAGTATCCGGGGATGATTTTAGTGGATGGGGCGAAAGAAGGATTCATATTCGGTAATAGACAAATTACACAAAACAATCTAAAATTAGAAGAGATGAAACCATATATTGTAGGAACTACAAATAGTGCAATGGCATCAAAATCGTACAACGAAAAGTCGGAAATGATGGGGATGGTGTATTGGCCTAATTCCGGCAGTCATGCTGATGTAGATCCGGCGGATTCAACCAGATATATTACGGGCACACGCGTTGTCCCGGATTTTTTATTGTAGGAGGAGCTATGGCAATTTTACTGCTTTATGGTGATGAGTCACAGCTCATTGATGAAAAGAAACGTGAGTTTTTAACAAAATACAAAGATATGGCGGTACAATCTTTAAATGATGAAGTCGAACCGGGTCGAATTTGTGAAAAGCTAAGTGAAGACTCGTTATTCGGTGAACCGACCTTATATTGTTTAATCAATCCGCCTATTTTTGTAAAACCGAATAAAAAAGTTAGCGATGATTGGCAACTATTATATGATTTATTACTTCGGTATGATGGGGCGAATCCGATTTTAATCATATATCATGACACGATTGACAAACGGACTAAGCATAATAGTGAATTTCTAAAGAAGATTGATAATGTTGCCTGTATGCGTTTGAAGGGCCCTGAAATGATTCAATGGCTGGAGTCGTATGCTAAACAAAACGGTTTTATGATTACGGCTGACGGCATTGAATATTTACGGCATCTGTTGGAGTTATGGCAAGATGTACCTGTGAGTTTTTTACGGACAGAATTTGATCGCTATTTTCTCTTGTTGCCGCCAAAGGGCAAAATTACGCAGGATTTTTTGATTCATAACGGCAGCGATTACGGTGCCAAAAATATTTTTTTATTTAAAGAAGCACTATTACAAAAGGATGTGGCTACTTTACTGGCTTTATTTCCTTATATGTTGCAAAATAAGGAGTCGGAAAGGGCGATGTCATATATAGAAGGCCAGTTACGCTTGCAATTGATGGTAAGTGAATGCAAGGGGAGCGGTTTGACGGAGCGTGAAGTACAGGATTTATTTAAAAAGAATGAATCTTCCACTAAGTCATATCCGATTACATTGGCTTATCGGCAAAGAGGCGTATCGGTACGTGCTTTGGCCAAATTATTACGCGGTTTGTATGAGGTTATGCGTAACAGCCGTCGCGGTGAAGGCGATTTATCTTATTTTAAGGATCTTTGTTTAGCCTACTGTAAATCGTAGGTAGTGGGGTGTTGTATGAAAAAGCAAGTCGGTATTGCAGCCGGTGTGGTGTTAGGATTGATTTCATTAAGTACAGGTGCCTTTTTATATCCTACCGGAAATGTTATTCAGGGTATGTATTTGGGCGATCGTAACGTTTCACAAGCCAATAAGGATGAATTGGCGGATATTGTGGAAGCGGAAGCAGCTAAGGGCCCGATACATATGAAGGTAAAATGGCAGGATGGCAAAGTGACTACCATAGCATTAAAAGATATCGGTGTTAAACCTAATGTAGATAAAACGGTTGAGGCATTGATGACTTATGGTTACGAACCGACAGTTGAAGAATATATCAGTAATCGTTGGCATGCTTTAATGTCACCGGTTTCAAAAGCTATTGTATATGATGTGAATGTACCGGCTTTAGAGGCCTTATTGCAATCGTATAGCAACGAAATCGGTTATACGGGGCATGATGCTTACTTGACGGTTGAAAACGGACAAGTTGTATTGCATAAGGAAGAACCGGGAAAACGATTAGATATCGCTAAAACGGTGGCTAATTTACAAGAACAATTGGCTAAAGGTGAAGTAACGACGCTGGAACTTGTAATTGATAATCAGGCCAAACCAAAGGTAACTGCCGAAGATTTAAAGGGAATTAATGCTGTATTGGGCACATATTCCACTACTTTTAATTCAGGTGATACAAGCCGTACCCATAATATTCAAATAGCAACCGATAAAATCAATAATGTGGTGATTCAGCCTCATCAAAACTTTTCCTTTAATGAGGTTGTCGGAGAACGTACAGCTGAAGCAGGGTATGATGATGCACCGGTATTTATGAATGGTACCTTAGTACCCGGTATCGGCGGAGGAATTTGTCAAGTAAGTTCTACTTTATTTAACAGTGCTTTGTTATCCGGTATGAAAATTGTGGAACGAACACCACATTTTGCACCGGTAGGTTATATGCCGGCCGGACGCGATGCTACGGTTGCTTACGGTTATCTTGATTTCATTTTCAGCAACCCGTATAATCATCCGATTTATGTGTTGGCACATACCTCCGGTGATACACTCACTATTAGTATTTTAGGTTTTGATTCTGACGCACCTAAGTCGGTATCTGTTGCAGTCGGTAACGAACAGTCTATACCGAATGATGTAGAAACGAGCATTGATTCTTCTATTTCTGAAGAAAAGGTAACAGAAGGTCATCCGGGTTTGAGTGTGGACACGACGGTGCAAATTACCTATAAAGATGGTCGCACAAAAACAGAATCATTTAATTCTGTATACGATCCGGTAACAACGTATATTGTAAAACCGGCTAAGCCTAAAGCAAAAGAAGACAAAGATGCCAATAAGGTTGATAAAGAGGACTCAACGTCTGCGACGGATAAAAACAATACAACAACTCATACGGATAAAAAGGGACCGGCATAATCCGGACAATAAATTGAGTTTAAAACTATGAAGGAAGGGTAGAGATGCAAGTACGATATCATATAGTTCCAAAGAAACAACAGCGAACAGCCGTACTTATTGAGACAAAAAATCGAACTGTTAATATAAAAAATGTCTTATCCAAAGAGGCAGCGTTTAAAGAATTACAGCAGAAATTAGAGAATTGGTATGAGATAAAACAAATACCGATTGCCAGTTTAAATTCAGACGATAACAACACTTTGTCATACCGTTGGTCATTAGCAAACCGCGATAATTCGGCTGAAGAATTTCTTGAAGATGCCGATATGCCGCCGGGCTTTGAAGATGATTTTTTTCCATTTGCTACATTGGATGATGAACCAATCTGCATGTATGATGAACCGGTTGAGTGTCATTATGTTCCGACAGAGAGCACTTCTGTTGATATGCAAGGCGACGGTTTTGCGTATCGAGGTACGGGCAGACGAAGTTTTAAAAAAGATGTGACGGATCCGGGCATGGTATTGGGACCCGCAATTTATGGTGAGACAGTTGCTATTTCTTCAATCAGTAAAAATGCTCACAATATCGTGTTTGAAGGCGTTTTTGTTTCGCTGGAAATGATAACAACCAAAAAGGGGAAAGGCCTTATAAAAGGGCATATTGTGGATGCTACCAATAGTATTCGCTTTGCTAAATTTACGGATTCCGCTGAGGAAGCTGATAAACTTTTAAAGGTGATGAAAGGTTTAAAGGCTGTTCGTGTTCAAGGTGATGTTGAATTGGATAATAAATTTGAGCACGATTTTACCTTTAAACTGCGCAGTGTAGAGGCCTTAGCGCCAAAAGCTGAACGTACCGAAAATCGTGAAGATTCTCGTGTTGAATTACATCTTCATACCAAAATGAGTGATCGTGATGCTTTAGTCAATGTAAAAGAATTATTGCAGACCATTAAAGCATGGGGGCATCCCGCTGTAGCAATTACGGATCACGGTGTTATCCAAGCATTCCCTGAAGCACAGGAAGTAGCCGGCAAATTAGGAGTTAAGGTCATTTACGGTGTGGAAGGTTATTTAATTGAAGATGGCGATGAAGAAAAGAGTGAAAAAGCAGTTAAAAGACACCACATTATTCTGTTAGCTAAAAACAGGGTAGGTCTGCGCAATCTGTATAAGATGATTTCCATTTCACATTTGAAGTACTATAAACGTCGTCCTAACTTACCAAGATCGGTTATTAAAGACCATCGCGAAGGTATTATAATCGGTTCTGCCTGTGAATCGGGGGAATTAATTCAAGCAATTGTTAATGAGGAACCGGAAGATCGTTTATTGGAAATTGCTTCTTTTTATGATTATCTTGAGATTCAACCGTTGGAAAACAATCGATTCTTAATGTATAAAAAAGAAAAGGATGCCAATAATCGTGACATAGTAAAAAAAGTTCATGATGAGTCATACTTGATTAACATTAATAAGAAGGTTGTCGAATTAGGTGATGCATTAAATAAACCTGTAGTAGCTACCTGTGATGTGCATCATTTAAATGAAGACGAAAAAATTTATCGTCAGATTATGCTTACCGTAGCAGGTTTCAAAGATACTGAGCTCACGCCGTCATTGCACTTGCGTACTACGGATGAAATGTTGGAAGAATTCAAGTATTTGGGCGAAGAGAAGGCCTACGAAGTAGTTGTTACGAATACTCGTAAAATTAATGACAGTATTGATTCTTTACAGCCGGTGCCTCAAGGGAAGACGTATTCTCCTAAAATTGAAGGGGCCGATAATGCGTTGACGGAAATGTGTTATAAGAAGGCCAAAGAAATTTACGGTAATCCGTTGCCTAAAGTTGTAGCGGAACGTTTGGATTATGAACTGACTCGTATTATTGGCAATGGTTATGGCGTGTTGTACTACATTGCTCATAAGTTGGTTCGTAAATCACTGGATGACGGTTATCTGGTAGGTTCCCGTGGTTCCGTCGGATCTTCTTTCGTAGCGACTATGGCGGATATTACGGAAGTAAATCCGTTACCACCACATTATGTTTGTCCAAAATGTAAATATAGTGAGTTTTTTGAAAAAGGCGAATATGCCGGCGGTTTTGATCTACCACGCAAAAATTGTCCGGAATGCGGTACACCGCTCCATACGAACGGCCATGATATTCCGTTTGCCATATTCATGGGCTTTAACGGGGATAAGGTGCCTGATATCGATCTTAACTTCTCCGGTGACTATCAGCCGCGAGCTCATAAATATACGGAAGAATTATTCGGCCGTGATAATGTATTCCGTGCCGGTACTATCGGTACGATAGCGACTAAAACAGCCATAGGTTATGCTAAAAAATACGCCGAAGTCAATAATATTCAGGGCCGTCAAGGCTTTTTAGAATCGTTGGCTGTAGGGCTTACGGGCGTAAAAAATACAACCGGTCAGCATCCGGGTGGTATCATGGTTTGTCCGCGCGACATGGATGTGCATGAATTTACACCGGTACAATATCCGGCCAACAAAAAAGAAAGTGGTATCATCACGACGCACTTCGATTATCACTCCTTCGAAGGTTGTATGACGAAACTGGATATTCTCGGCCATGATGATCCGACAATTATTCGTATGTTGGAAGATATTACCGGTATTGACGTTCAAACTATTCCGTTCGACGATTCGGAAACACTCAGTTTGTTCTCTTCTACTAAAGCTATCGGTTTAACGCCGGAACAGCTCATGGGGGATAAAGTGGCGTCTTTGGCTGTACCTGAATGTGGTACCGGCTTCGTACGTCGCATGTTGGAAGACTCTAAACCGCAATATTTCTCCGATATTGTACGTATTTCCGGCTTTTCTCATGGTACCAATGTTTGGCTCGACAATGCGCAAACTTTAATTAAAAACGGTACTTGTAAATTGAATGAAGCCATTTCCACCCGTGATGACATCATGAACTTCTTAATGCATCGCGGTATTAAGCCTATTACATGCTTTAAGGTCATGGAAAACGTGCGTAAAGGTAAGAAAATCGATAAATTAAACAAACTGGGTGAAAAGGAAACGGATTACGAAGAACAAATGCGTGACGGCGGTATTCCGGAATGGTTTATTGAGTCTTGTAATAAAATTTCCTATTTGTTCCCACGTGCTCATGCGGTGGCTTACGTTATGATGGCATTCCGTATAGCATGGTTTAAAATTAATTATCCGCTTGCTTTCTACGCCGCTTATTTCTCTATTCGTGCCAAGGCTTATGATATGAGAATTATGGCCGGTTCGCTCACTGAACAACGTGCCGAATTTGAGCGTTTGAAGGCTTTAGACCGCAAAGCTTCCAATAAAGACAAAGATATGATGAGTGCCCTGGAAGTATCTATGGAAATGAAACAACGCGGTTTTGATTTCCTGGTAGCGGATCTTAATTATTCGGAAGCACGTCGCTTTACGATTCATAATGGTGCTTTATTGCCACCGTTTTTGGCTGTAGACAGCCTGGGTGAAAAAGTAGCGGATTCGATTGTGGCCGAACGACAAAAGAAAGCGTTTACTTCAATAAAGGATTTACAACGTCGTTGTAAAGTATCCGCCAGCATCATTGCAACTATGCGTGATATGGGGTGTTTTAAAGATTTACCGGAAGATGAACAAATGAGTTTATTCTGATAAATAGTATTGAAAATTTGTTAACAGGCATTGTTAATCAAAACAATGTTAAAAAATACAACTGTTAAATAATACACAGTAGGCAGTAAAAGGAGGTTTTTATGACCTTAAAAGTAAAAGTTCCGGTATGGATTGGTGTTGATGTAGGTACGACCGGCGTGCGTGCCACGGCGTATACGGCTACCGGTAAAGCAGTAGCTTCAACCGAAGCGTTTTATAGTTTGGAAACGCCACAGTATGATTGGGCAGAACAAAACCCACAGCAAATTTATGATGCCGTTGAAGAAGTAGTTAAAGGCACAGTGGCTGAACTACAGTATAAGTTGGTGACCATTTCCGGTCTGGCTTTAAGTTCTGTAATGCACAGCTTTATTCCGCAGGATGATAAGTTCCAGCTCCTGGGCAATATGATGACTTGGGCCGATAGCCGCAGTGCAGCTATTGTTCGTCGTTTGGAACAGGATCCTAAAGTTAAAGAATTTTATTTTAATACAGGATGTCCGTTACATGCGTGCTATCCATTGGCTAAAATTTTGTGGGTGAAAGAAAATCAGCCGTCTGTATTTGAACGAATGACTCATATCGGTTCTATTAAAGACTTCATTTTTCGCAATTTGACCGGTGAATGGGTGACAGATAAATCTGTTGCCAGCAGCAGCGGTCTTTATAACGCTCATAAAGAGTGCTGGGATGAAGAAATTTTAAACTTTATCGGTATTACAGAAAAATGTTTGCCTGAAGTTGTGTCTACTACTCACAGCAATGCGTTGCTACCGGATGTGGCTAATCGTTTAGGTTTACCGGCCGGGTTACCGGTTGTTATCGGCGCTACCGACGGTGTATTGGTAAATGTCGGTATCGGTGCTGTTTCGGCAGGCCAACTCAGCTGTACAATCGGTACTAGCGGTGCGATTCGTATGTTGACTGAAAAGCCGCGTATGGATAAACAGAATCGTACATGGTGCTATAACTTAACCGATAATATGTGGGTTGCCGGCGGTGCCATTAATAACGGCGGTATGATTTTGCGTTGGATGCGTGATCGTATTCTTCACTTACACGGGCCGCAAATGGAACAGCTTGATGTGGATCCGTACGACTTAATGACAATGAAAGCTCGTCACGTACCGGCCGGTTCCGGCGGATTACTCTTAATGCCGTTCTTTACCGGTGAACGAGCACCATACTGGAACTCCGATTTGCGAGGTGCTTTTATCGGTTTATCTTTAAATCACAGTCGTTCCTATATGATTCGTGCTACCATGGAAGGTATTTGCTATAATCTTCTCTGTGTTTTACAGGCTCTTCGTGATTTTGAAGACGTTAAAGATATTCGCGTAAGCGGTAGCTTTACCAAGTCGGAATTATGGATGCAAATCATGGCTGATGTATTCAACGAATCCATTACATTGCCGACCAACAGTGAAGGGGCTTCCTTCGGTGCTGCTGTGTTAGGTTTCATCTCTGACGGCACTTTAAAGGATATTAAAGATACAGCTGAACTTGTTACGGCTCAGGAAGTATATACACCAAAAGCGGCTAATCGTGAAGTGTATGACGAATTATTCAGCATATATGAGTCTTTATATGTAAATATGAAAGATGATTTGGCTCGTTTAGTTCACTTCCAACAGAACCATCCGTTTAATAGTTTATAATATAGTTAATAACATAGTTTTTGGGGAATGAGTTAGTGTTATTTGCTTAGTTACATGCAACAGTACTTGAATATTAATTGCTTTACTGCGTGATTGTCGAAGAATCTTGTACGGGGTGATTATAGGTAACATGTAGTAAAGTGCGAAATTATTACTATTTGTATTCGAGTTCTGTTGTCGTAATTATATATTATTTTTTTTGAACTTATTGTGTTGGTTCATGTGAAAGGAGGCGCTTCTATGCCACTGGTTATATTGGCATTAGGCATCGTGCTATTGTTCTTCCTTATTGTAAAAGTGAAGTTGAATAGCTTTTTATCTCTTATTTTAGTGTGTATTTTATTGGCTTTCGGTGAAGGCTTGCCGATTGATAAAATTTTCCCGACCATTCAAAAAGGTTTGGGTGCTACCTTGGGCGGCTTAACAATTGTAGTCAGCTTTGGTGCAATTCTCGGCAAACTCATGGCCGACAGTGGTGGGGCACAGCGTATTGCTACAACCTTAATCAACATGTTTGGTCGTGAAAACGTAAAATGGGCAGTTTGTTTAACCGGATTTATTGTTGGTATTGCTCTGTTTTATGAAATCGGCTTCGTACTCTTAATCCCATTGGTATTTACCATTGCTGTAGCAGCTGATATTCCGCTTCTTGAAGTAGGTATCCCTATGGCGGCCGCCTTATCCGTAACTCACGGTTTCTTGCCACCGCATCCGGGTCCGACTGCTATTTCCGTTATTTTTAACGCTGATATCGGCAAAACCTTAATCTATGGTTTGATTATCGGTATTCCGACTGTTATTATTGCCGGTCCTTTGCTTTATAACACTGTAAAAGATATTAAAACGGAAATTCCGGAAGGTTTTCACAATGATAAAAACTTCACTGATGAAGAAATGCCTTCCTTCTTGAGCAGTATTTTAACAGCTTTAACGCCGGTTATCTTGATGGCTATCAGTGCTGTAGGCAAAATGATGGGTATTCCTAAAGATGCGCCTATCATGCATATCTTTAACTTTATCGGCGATCCGAGTGTAGCTTTAACGATTTCCATCATCGTTGCATTCTATACTTTCGGTTATGCGCGTGGCAAAACGACTAAAGAAATTATGGAAACTTCTGAAAAAGCAATTCTTACAGTTGCCATGATTCTCTTCATTGTAGGTGCCGGCGGTGCTTTGAAACAAGTCCTCATCGACAGCGGTGTAGGCGACTATATCGGTCATTTGGTAATGGGCGCTAACTTATCCCCATTATTATTGGCTTGGATTATTGCATCCGTTATTCGTATTGCTGTTGGTTCCGCGACTGTTGCGGCTCTTACAGCCGGCGGTATCGTAGCGCCGCTTATTCCGCTTACCGGTGTAAGCCCTGAATTAATGGTACTGGCTGTTGGTGCCGGTAGTGTAATCTTCAGTCCGCCAAACGATCCCGGCTTCTGGCTTTTCAAAGAATTCTTCGGTCTCACCGTTAAACAAACCGTTCGTACCTGGTGTGCCGTAGAAACAGCCATTGCCGTATGCGGTTTAATTGGTGTAGAAATCTTGAATTTATTTGTTTAGAATATTGATTGTTTGTGTATTACAACCATTTTATAAACAGGTGATAAAAGAATAACGTAATTGGTATAATAATGACTATAACAATTACTCAAAGAGGTTGCTTCATTGGAAAGCAACCTCTTTTTTGTTGAAAAGGTATATTTTATTTTTATTTATATTCAATTTGTTTAAAAATATAATTCTTTTTTATTTTCGTTATGTTTAATAAAAGCAATGTAAAAAGTATTTTTTAGAAAATAAAAACCTATCTTATTAATAGATTTATCACTTAATTATATAATGTCTTGATTTACAATTTGATTTATTTTGTAATATGAAAATATTATGATTTATTTCATTGTGGGTTGAGATTAGTTAGGTGATAGTATGAAGAAGAAACAAAGAGATATACTGACAGCACTTGCTTTGGGGGCATTTGCTATATGTGGCGTAAATGAAGTGGCAGCAGCTACAGATTATTTGGCTGTTAATTCCGATGATGCAGTTCCGGTAGCAACCGGGACTAACAGTTTAGCTGTGGGACCGGAATCTACAGCTGAGGCAGTAAATAGTATTGCCATTGGTAATGGTACCGGTGTTGTCAATGTGGCTACTTATGGCATAGCGGTAGGAACTAATGCCAAAGTATCGGCCTCGGATAATTATAGTGATACTATGTCAAATTCGGATAAACGAAAAACAAGCGGACAGACTTCGGTAGCTATAGGTGTTAATGCTGAAACAAAGTGGAGTGGCGCAACAGCCGTAGGAGCGGGCGCTAAAGTAAATGGTCTAAATGCGTCCGCCTTCGGCAATGGAGCTAACGCCGTTGGCGAAAACAGTATTGCATTCGGTGGTGCTTCGATGAGCGAGACTTATACGTATTTTGATACTATTTACAATATGAATAACGCTATTGCAGTTGGTAAGGAAGCTTATGTTGGGGCCGGTCGAGGTATTGCCATCGGCTTGAAAACAAAAGCAACGGGGATTGCTTCGACAGCTCTCGGGGCAAAGGCAGAAGCTTTGGGTGAGAGTGATACGGCAATCGGTAATCAAGCACATGCTAATGGCTGGGGCGCTTCAGCATTTGGCACCATTGCTAAAGCAGACGGCCTGAATGCTACGGCTATCGGCAATGACGCACGTGCTCAAAATACATATGCTGTAGCGTTAGGGTCTGATGCGATTGCAACCGCAGTGGGGAGCACTTCATTAGGGACTAATACTCAAGCTGACGGTCGTATGTCTACATCGTTAGGGTATAATGTACAAACATCAGGACTTCACGGCATCTCAATCGGTACTAACACTGTGCGAAATGCAAATGCCAATAATGATGCAAATGCCGGTGGCGATTACGCCATTTCCATGGGATCGGATACACATGCAAGAAATACGGATTCTATTGCTATAGGACGTCAAGCTGATTCAACCAGTGCCGGCGGTATAGCAATAGGAGCGGAGTCTTTTGTTGAAATACAAGGCGGAGTAGCATTAGGCAATCAGGCAATTGCTAATCGGTATAGTTTGAAGGATGTGTCGGTAACCAATAAAGTTTCTGCGTCTGAGAATGAAGTGTACGGTGCCGAAAAGTCTTCGGCCACCGATAAAACTTCAATTGCCGGTACTGTTAAAGGAAATTACGGAGCTGTTTCGGTAGATAATGATGATGGAACCCGTCAAATTACGAATGTAGCTGCCGGCTCGGAAGACAGTGATGCCGTTAATGTGGCACAACTTCGTTCTGTTGAAAATGACATTGGAGCTACGGTTAAAGAATATACTGATGGCTATACAACGATTATAAATAAACACACTAATCAAATTAACGATTTAAATAATCGCGTTGATGATTTGGACGGTCGTGTTAATACAGTAGAACGAGATGTTACCGGGATGAAAGGGGAAATTCATGATGTAGGTGCCATGTCGGCTGCTTTAGCAGGACTTCGAAATTTGGCATTTGATCCGAGCAGTAAATTGAACTTTTCATTGGCCGGTGGCTTTTATCGGGAAGCTTCAGCCATGGCCTTAGGTGCATCGTATCAACCTAATGAAGATGTGCTTCTGGCATTTGGTACCAGTGTAGGTAATAATGACAACATGTATAACGTATCCGCTACCTTTAAAATCGGTCCGAGCGAAAAACGTCGTGCCGAAATAAACGGCGAGCGCATGGCTCCGATTAGTACCGTTTACATATTGAACGATCAAATGACCATGTTAAAAGAAGATAATCAAAAAGCCAATCAGCGAATTGACCAGCTCGCAAAAGAGAATGAAGAACTTCGTCAAAAACTGGAATTATTTATGACAAAACTTTCAGTTTGAAAATCAAAAATATAGTATATAAAAATAAACACAGATAGCTATACCGGATAACTATAACAGTTTTATAAAAAGGCAGTATTGCCGCCGAATAATAATAAACGTGCCGTATAAGTCTTATGACTCACATTCCTTGATAGATAGTAACTAACAGTACTAAGCATAATCCTCCCAAATCTTTGCTTTTGTACTCCAAAACCTTCTAAAGAGTAATTGTGTTATAATAAAAAGACCTAATACGGTACATCTTGCTTTTAATTTCATACTTTTATAGCACGAGAACCTATGCTACCGGCAAGCCGTTCGAGAGAGTAATATTTTAGAGGGAAGCGATGCAGCAATTAGATAGGCTGTATGATAGTGAAGAGGGTGGTGTGAACGTTTGAAGCGACTTTTTTTGCGAAGCAAACCAGGAGCAAAAACGGTTACACCACCCTCTATAACGATTTAATTGCTGCATCGCATAAGAGATAAAATATTTTGCCTCAAACCGCTTGCCATAGCAACAGTTCGTGTGATATACTCATAAAGTATGAAATTACGCACGCAGATCTGATCCGACATCTGTGTCAGGGCTTTTTCCTGATTTATACTCGGATATGAAGCTGCGGAGGTTTATTAACAGGAGGTGCCAACATGGCAGTAGTATCAATGAAACAATTATTGGAGGCCGGCGTACACTTCGGTCACCAGACAAGAAGATGGAACCCTAAGATGGCTAAGTTCATCTTCACTGAACGTAATGGTATTTATATCATCGACCTTCAGAAAACAGTTAAAAAAGTAGAAGAAGCTTATGATTTCCTTCGTGAAGTTGCTCAGAACGGTGAAGTAATTCTTTTCGTGGGCACAAAGAAACAGGCTCAGGAATCCGTTAAAGAAGAAGCTATCCGCGCTAACATGTTCTATGTAAACGAACGTTGGTTAGGTGGTATGCTTACTAACTTCAAAACTATCGAAACTCGTGTAAAACGTTTAAAACAGCTTGAAATAATGGCTGAAGACGGCACATTCGAACTTCTTCCTAAGAAAGAAGTTATCGGCCTGCGTCATGAAATGGAAAAATTGGAAAAATACCTTGGCGGTATCAAAGATATGCCAAAAATGCCAGGCGCATTATTCGTAATCGATCCTAAAAAAGAACGCATTGCAATTGCAGAAGCTAAAAAATTGGGTATCCCTGTAGTAGCTACAGTTGACACTAACTGTGATCCTGACGAAATCGACTTCCCAATCCCTGCAAACGATGATGCTATCCGTGCCGTTAAATTGTTAACAGGCAAAATGGCTGACGCTGTATTGGAAGGCCGTCAAGGCGAATCCTTGGATGACCAGGGTGAACACCAAGAAGCTGCTGACCAAGCTTTAGAACAAATGGTTTCTGATTCCGTTGACATGGTTCAGGACGGTCAGGGCTGATATAGCTTTTAACAGCACAGCTTTACAAACTTAAAATGTATCTGACATTGGATAAAGTTTTGCTTAAAAATATTTGATGAATAAGCTTTTTACGGTGAGGATAAACTGCGAAAACAGCGATATTGCTTTTTTCAGAGTGAATACTCCGTATAAAGTATAAAATATTATATAATCGGCAAAAATTTATTTGATAAAAAATGTAGAACGATATAAAATTAAGGTAAGGCTATCAGACCTTACCTTAATTAATGTATAGGAGGTATATATTAAATGGCGATTACTGCTGCATTAGTAAAAGAATTGCGCGAAATTACAGGCGCAGGCATGATGGATTGCAAAAAAGTATTAACCGAAGCTAATGGCGATATCCAAAAAGCAATCGACTTACTTCGTGAAAAGGGCTTAGCGGCTGCTGCTAAAAAAGCAGGTCGTATTGCTGCTGAAGGTGTGGTTGCTTCCTATATTCATGGTGGCGGACGTATTGGTGTTCTTGTAGAAGTTAACTGCGAAACTGACTTTGTAGCTAAAACCGAAGACTTCCAAGACCTCGTAAAAGATATTGCTATGCAGATCGCAGCAGCAAATCCTACGTACTTAAAACGTGAAGAAGTTCCTGCTGAAGTTATTGAACATGAAAAAGCTGTTCTTTTAGAACAAGCTAAAGCAGAAGCTGAAGAAGACGTTAAAGCAGGCCGCAAACCAAAACCTGAAGCTGTGCTTGAAAAAATGGTTAACGGTCGTGTTGAAAAATTCTATAAAGAAAACTGCCTTATGGAACAAGTTTTCATTAAAGATGGTGACAAAACTATTACTGATGTTATTACTGAAAAAATTGCTAAAATCGGTGAAAACATTAACGTACGTCGTTTCGTTCGCTACGCTTTAGGCGAAGGAATTGAAAAGCGTCAGGATGACTTCGAAGCTGAAGTTCGTGCAGCCGCTGGTCAATAAGAGTTAAAGAGATAAGAGAACACCGTCACGTGTTCTCTTATTTTGTAATAGCAGAGGAGTAATAAAGCAATGAGTAATAGAAATTTTAAACGAATCGTCTTGAAGTTGAGTGGTGAAGCCTTAGCCGGTGATCAGGGCTTTGGTATTAACCCGGTAGTAGTTGAAGAAATTGCTAAAGAAATCGCTGAACTCGCTCGTACTACTGATTTGCAGATTGCTATAGTAGTAGGCGGCGGTAACATTTGGCGTGGTTTGGCGGGCAGTGCTAAAGGCATGGACCGTGCTTCCGCTGACTATATGGGCATGATTGCCACTGTTATGAACTCCTTAGCATTACAAGACGCCCTTGAAAATGCCGGTGCGGCTACACGTGTTCAGACTGCTATTGCGATGCAGGAAGTAGCTGAACCATACATTCGTCGTCGTGCTATTCGTCATTTAGAAAAAGGTCGTATCGTTATTTTTGCCGCCGGAACGGGCAACCCATATTTCTCCACCGATACTACAGCTGCACTTCGTGCTGCCGAAATCGAAGCAGATGCCATTTTAATGGCCAAAAAATTTGCTGATGGTGTATATGATTCCGATCCACGCACCAATCCGGATGCTAAGAAATTTGATGAGCTTACATACATGGAAGTAATCAGTCGTGAACTTAAAGTTATGGACGCGACTTCTACGACCTTGTGTAAGGATAATAATATTCCAATCGTAGTGTTCAGCATGGATATTCCAGGCAATATTACACGCGCTGCGAAAGGGGAAGTTGTTGGTACTATTGTAAGAGGTGAAGAATAATGGAAATTCAAGAGTTATTAACCCGTGAAGAAGGCCGTATGGACAAAACCATCGAGGCTTTAAAACATGAGTTTGCTTCCATTCGTACCGGCCGCGCCAGTACAGCCTTATTGGACAAAGTAATGGTTGATTACTACGGCACACCATCGCCAATTAACCAGGTTGCTAATGTAACGGCTCCGGAACCACGTTTGATTTTAGTAAAACCATGGGAAAAATCCATGATCGGACCGATTGAAAAAGCAGTTTTACAATCCGACTTAGGCCTTAACCCTAGCAATGACGGCGATACCATCCGCTTGGCTATTCCTCAGCTTACCGAAGAACGTCGTAAAGAACTCGTTAAAGTAGTAAGCAAAAAAGCGGAAGAAGCTAAAGTTGCGGTTCGTAATATTCGCCGTGATGCCAACGATGCTCTTAAAAAAGAAGAAAAAGCTAAAACCATCACCGAAGATGATGCTAAACAAGGTCAAGATAAAATCCAAAAATTAACGGATAAAAGAATTAAAGTTATCGATGACTTGAAAGACAAGAAAGAAAAGGACGTATTAGAGGTATAATGAATACGCCGAACTTAATTGTTGGATTACCTTGGCAGCTTGCACAGAAGATGTTGCAGGCTGCCAATATCCCTTTTTCAGTAACTATGGGGGAGAACTACAATAGATTTTTTACTGTTGCTGACAATGATTTTTACGTAGGCCGAGTGGCGTATGTAGAGGAAGAGGGCTTGTGGCAGATTTTGCTGTATCGCCCTATGATAGCAAGCGGTTTTGAAAACTGCACTGAGGTACAATATGCTAAAGAATTTACTTCGTAAGAAAGAGGCGACCGGTTCAACAAATGATGTTGTGCTGGATCCTAACAATATACCTCACCATGTAGCTATTATTATGGATGGCAATGGTCGTTGGGCGAAACGCCGTGGTTTACCGCGTACGATGGGACATCGTGCGGGGGCTGATGTATTAAAGAAAATCGTAATTGCCGCTGACGAAATCGGGATCAAAGCATTAACTGTATACGGTTTTTCCACCGAAAACTGGAAACGTCCGGCTACGGAAGTGTCTTTATTGATGAGTTTGATTCGTGAATATTTACTGGGAAATGTGCGTGATATGCATGAACATAATGTGCGTATTCGTTTTATCGGTTATATTGGCGGTTTATCGGAAGAATTGCAACAGATTATTGCTGATGCAGAACAATTAACTAAGAATAATACGGGTCTTACCTTGCAGTTAGCGATTAACTATGGGGGACGCGATGAAATAGTAAGAGCTGTTAAAGCTACAGTAGTGGAAGTACAAGCAGGTACTTTGGCGATTGAAGATATTAATGAAAAATCATTTGGTGAACATTTATATACCAAAGAGTTCGATAATGTGGACTTATTGATTCGACCAAGCAATGATTATCGAATCAGTAATTTCTTATTATGGCAATTGGCATATGCTGAGTTTTGGTTTACCGAAACTCACTGGCCTGATTTTACAGCTCAAACTTTATTGGATGCTGTGTATGCCTACCAGCAACGAGAACGGCGCTTCGGCGGTTTGAAGACGGAGGAATAATATGCTGAAAACTCGTGTGATTACGGCATCAATCGGCTTACTGATAGCAATCATTGCTATTACAGCAGGCGGATATATTTTTAACGGTATTATTCTCATACTGGCTTTGTTAGGCTGGCGAGAATATGTGCGAATGTTGCGTAAAGTTAATGTAGTATTACCGGAGCGATGGGGCTATTTATTTACCATCCTCTTGATGGGAGCCTTGGCTTTCGGTTTATATAAGTGGGCTGTTATTGCGGCTGCGGCAGCAATTATGACTATCGGTTTACTTTATATTTTCGGACCTGCCAGACTTGATTTATCAGTAATCAGTTGTTCGATTGTCGGCTTTTTCTACATTAATGGCGGTTTTGCCGCTTTTATGGCTTTACGTGAGAACTCTATTTATGAATTGTTATCGGTTTCTGTGGTTACTGATCATATAGGTATACTCGTTATTTGGCTTTTATTGCTCACAACTTGGGCCAGCGATACTTTTGCTTATTTTGCCGGTGTTAAATGGGGCAAACGCAAAATTGTGCCTACTATCAGTCCGAGTAAGTCTTTGGAAGGCTATGTAGGCGGGTTTATCGGGTGTTTATTAACCGGGATTCTGTATGCTGTCATTGTAGGCATTCCGTTTTCTTTGGGATTCGGAGCCGGTCTTTTAACAGGTATTGTGGCACCGTTAGGTGATTTGTTTGAATCCAAATTGAAACGTTATTGCGGCGTTAAAGACTCAGGTGTTTTATTACCGGGGCACGGCGGTGTATTAGACCGTTTTGACAGTCTTTTATTTTCAGCACCAATGGTATTAATTTACCTTTTGTAATTGAATATAATAAATAATAGAGAACAGTAGTAAAAATAAAGCAAAGGAGTTTCTATGAAAACACTGAGTATTCTTGGGAGTACCGGTTCTATCGGCACGCAAACATTGGATGTGGTACGACAACATCCCGATTTATTTTCGGTAAAAGGGCTGGTAGCATACCGAAATGTGGATATCTTGGAAGCTCAAATTAAAGAATTTCAACCGGAAGTAGCCGGACTTGTAGATGAAACAGCGTTTTTAGAGTTAAAGAAACGCTATCAGGGGCCTACCCGTTTAATCGGCGGGAAAGAAGCGTTAATTGAAGCCGCTACTTTACCGAGTGCCGAACTTGTGGTTACTGCCGTAGTGGGAGCAGCCGGCATTGAACCTACAGTTGAAGCTATCAAAGCTAAGAAAACGATTGGGTTAGCCAATAAAGAAACTTTGGTGGCCGGAGGTCCTTTGATTACGTCTTTGTGCAAGGAATACGGTGTTCAATTATTGCCGATTGACAGTGAGCATAGTGCAATCTTTCAATGTTTGGAAGGTCAGTCTCGTGAAAATGTAGACTCATTGTTGATTACGGCATCGGGCGGACCGTTACGTACTTGGTCGTCTGAAAAAATTGCAACGGCTACGGCCGCTGATTGCTTGCGTCATCCAACGTGGAATATGGGCAATAAAATTACAATTGACTCGGCAACTTTATTTAATAAAGGCCTCGAAGTAATTGAAGCTCATTGGCTGTTCGGTTTTGACTTTGATCATATTAAAGTGACCGTTCATCCGCAGAGTATTGTTCATTCCATGATTATGATGAAAGACGGTGCAATTTTGGCACAGTTGGGTAATCCGGATATGCGTGAGCCTATTCAATATGCGCTTACTTATCCTGAACGTAAACCTCTCAAGATGGATACGCTTACCTTTGCTGATGCATTGACATTGGAATTTTTCCTACCTCGCTATGAAGATTTTCCGGCTCTTAAATTGGCCTTTGAAGTAGGGCGTGCAGGCGGCTTCAAACCGGCTGTGTTCAATGCGGCCAATGAAATCGCAGTTTATGCATTCTTGGATGGCAAAATTCGTTTTGCCGATATTTATAAAACGGTTGTTGCTGTTTTAGATAAAATGGAATCAGAACCGACATTTACGCTGGAACATTTGCGTGAAATTGATTTATGGGCTCGTGACACGGCCCGGGCTTTGATTAAATAGGAGAGACTATGTTAACTATTCTTGCCACAATCTTTGTGTTTGGCATTATTGTGTTTATACATGAATTTGGTCATTTTATTACGGCCAAAGCCAGCGGTATGCGCGTTGACGAATTTGCTATCGGTTTCGGTCCTGCTATTGCAAAGAAACGCAAGGGTGAAACTTTATATTCTATTCGAGCTATCCCACTGGGCGGTTATAATAAAATTGCCGGTATGGATCCGGAAGAGCCGTTGGATGATCGTTCATTTTTAAATAAACCGGTATGGAAACGATTTATCGTTATTGCAGCCGGTGCTGTTTTTAACTTTTTATTGGCTATCGTTATTTTCTTTATGATTTATGCCGTAAACGGTATTCAGACTCCATCTATGGAACCGGTTGTAGGGAATATGATGAGCAATTCACCGGCTATGACTGCTCATATGACGGTGAATGACCGTATTGTATCGATTAACGGTAAACCGGTTAATGAGTGGACCGACATTTCTAAATCTTTACAGGGGACAGCTAATACTTTAGTGCCGATTGTAGTTAACCGTGACGGAGTTAATCAGGAATTGACCGTTATTCCGGAAGCTGTCGGTAATGACGGTCGTGCTGTTATCGGGATTAATCCGGTTATGAATTCCATGCCGTTAAATGTGGCTGAAGCTGTGGTTCAATCCTTGCATACCACCGGTTTTGTATTGGTTAGCATGGTTGACGGCATTTGGTCTATGATTACGGGCCATACGAATGCTGAATTAGCCGGCCCTATCGGGGTAGCCCAAATGGCCGGGCAAGTGGCGGAAAGCGGTTTTGCCAATTTGCTTCAATTTACGGCCCTTTTAAGTTTAAATCTCGGTGTCATCAACTTATTGCCGATTCCGGCCTTGGATGGTGGCCATTTAATCGTATTAATTATTGAAGGAATTACGAGACGACGTTTGCCGGCGAAAGCATTGCAGTATATTCAAATGACGGGGATTGTCATTTTGTTGGCGCTCTTCGTATATGCTACGACTCATGACATCAGCCGTCTGTAATATAGGAGTTAACCTATGATTAACAGAAAAGAAACAACTCGAATTAAAGTGGGTTCGGTACCGATTGGTCATTTTGCACCGGTCAGCGTTCAATCCATGATTACCACGAATCCGGTAGAAACGGAGAAGGCTATTGCCGAAATTAACCGCCTTGCTGAGGCCGGTTGTGATTTGGTGCGCTTGGCCGTACCGGATATGGCCGCTGCCAAGGCTATTAAAGCCGTTAAAGCAGGCGCCCGGATCCCGTTGATTGCGGATATTCATTTTGACTATACATTGGCTCTGGAAGCGATTGACAGCGGTGTTGACGGCTTACGTATTAACCCGGGGAATATCGGCGGTATCGACAATGTAGTAGCCCGTATTTAAAGCGGACAGC